>ENA-OWLQ01000161-OWLQ01000161.1-human-metagenome-genome-assembly--contig:-NODE-161-length-8182-cov-6.172757_pt1 | contig 8182 bp, 7 predicted proteins | sample MGYA00245354_ERZ651114 | MGnify/ENA primary metagenome ERZ651114 (study PRJEB26857, sample SAMN00035160) | human metagenome | isolation source: G_DNA_Saliva | study: EMG produced TPA metagenomics assembly of... | reverse complement strand
GTGGTATATTTCAAATACTTATCATAACTGTCTCTTGAAATCATGACTGCCCGCCAATCCTACCACCTCACCTTCGCCCGTTTCTCTCCGTCCCTCTCCGTTCGTTCTTTCACCGCCTCCGAAGCCGCCAACACCGCCTACCGCGTCGAAATCACCGCCACCTCCACCGATTCCTCCCTGCCGCTGTCTTCCTACCTCAACCAGCGCGCAACGTTTGAAATCCGTCCGCAGGAGGCCGTATTGTCCGAAGTCGCCGCCGCCTTCGCAGCCGGTTCGGACGACCCTCCGGCGAAACAATGGCAGGGCATCGTGACTTCGTGTGAGAAGCTGTCGGTATCCAAGGATGAAACCGTTTACCGCTTCGTATTAGAGCCGCGTTTCGCGGCTTTAAAACATTTCCAATCCTCCCGACTGTTTCAAAACCAAACCGTCCCCGATATCGTCGCCGCCGTCTTCAAGCATCACGGTTTCTCCGGTGTGGATTACCGTTTCCAAAAAAGCCGCAGCTACACCGTCCGCGAGTATGTGACCCAGTATCTCGAAAGCGACTTTGCCTTTATCAACCGTCTGTGTGAAGAAGAAGGCATTTGGTATGCCTTCGAGCAGAATGAACAACATGGCGATGTAGTCGTCTTCGGCGACAGTCCCGAACACTACTTCCGCGACCAAAGCCTGCCCGTTTCCTACCGTCCCCATGCCGGATTGGAAAGCGTCGGTACCGAAGCGCTGTTCAACTTAAGCATCCGCCACAACCCCATCGTCGAAGGCATACGCAGTGCCGACTACAACTACCGCACCGCCGATACCGACCTCTTTGCCGAAACCGACAACAAACAGTCCGAAGAATCGGCCGACAATACCGTCTTATTGGGCAAACAACAAAACTGGGGCCTTCATCCCAAAACCCCCGACGAAGCCAAAGTTCAGACGACCCTGTTGAACGAAGCCGTCCTCTGCCGCCAAACCGTTGCCAACGGCAGCGGCAACGTCGTTTCGATGGCACCGATGAAAGTGTTCCAAACCGATACCGCCTTCCCCGAAGCACCCGACGGCTGGCTGGTACTCAGCATGGAACACAGCGGCAGCCGCGATACCGCCTACACCCACACCTTTACCGCCATACCCGCCCAACTCGCCTTCCGTCCCGAACGCACCACACCGCGTCCCCATATCGCCGGCACACTGCCCGCACGGGTGACCGCGGCCGAGAACTGCACCTACGCCTACATCGACGACATGGGACGCTACCGCGTCAAACTGCCGTTTGATTTGGACGAATGGAGTCCCGGCGGAGAAAGCCGTCCCGTCCGACTCGCCAAACCCTATGCCGGTCCCGAATACGGCATCCACTTCCCCCTGCACGAAGGCACCGAAGTCATGCTGTCCTTCGTCCAAGGCAACCCCGACCGTCCGTATATCTCCGGCGTCATGCACGACAGTGCCCATCCCGACCATATCCCTGCCGATTGGAACACAAGAAACGTCATCCGCACCTGGGCGAACAACAAACTCAGGATGGAAGACCAAAAAGGTCAGGAACACATCAAACTCGCCACCGACTACCAAAAATCCCAACTCAACCTCGGCCACATCGTCGACAGCGGTAGGGCAAAACGCGGAGAGAACGGCGAAGGCTTCGAACTCAGAACCGACGGCTGGGGCGCAGTACGGGCGGGTAAAGGCATACTCGTCAGCGCACAAAACCAAGACGCCAACGGCAAAGTGCTGGATATGGACGATGCCATCGCACAGATTGAGCAGGCACTCTCCCTCGCCAAAAGCCTGAACAAAGCCGCCCAAACCGCCAACAACCACCACACCGATGAAGAAACCCAAAGGGGTCGTCTGAAAGACGCCCTCAAAGACCTGAAAGAGGCCGGTTTAATCCAAACCGCCCCCGCCGGCATCGCCACCGCAACCCAGCAGAGCCAACTGCACACCGCCAATGAAAACATCCACCTCGTCAGCGGCAACCATACCGACATCACCGCCGGACAAAGCCTGACCGCCCATGCAGTAGAAAGCCTCAACCTGTTTGCCCAAAGCAGCGGCATCAAGGTACAGGCAAACCAGGGTAAAGTGGAAGTGCAGGCACAGAATGACGAGTTGCAGCTGAATGCGCTGAAGGATGCGGTACTGACCAGTAGCGCAGGGAAAATCACCATTGCGGCGAAGGAAGAGATTCTGATTACCTGCAAGGGGGCGTATATCAAACTGGCGAACGGGGAGGTTGAAATCGGGAGTCCGAAGTTGGTGCGGGTGAAGGCGCCGATGGAGGTGACGGGGGCAGAAGAAATCAATATCCCGTTACCGACAACACCGCTACATCGATATGCTCGGCAGTTTGTCTTACAGGATGAATGGACAGGCGAGGTTTTGGCAGGAGTACTGTATAAGATATATAGAGGGAAAGAACTTTTGTTAAAAGGAAGGTCGGATAAAAATGGGCTGACCAAATTCGTAACCACTGAAAATATGGAAGAAATCCGTATTGAAATTGAAACCAGGGAGTAAATCATGGCAGACAAAATAGAAATACATGGTACATATATGACAGTCACAACGGAAGAAGCAACTACCGTATTAATAAATTCGCCGGGAAAACCTTTTCCGGTAAGACTTCCTCTCAAATCAAGAAAATTAACTTCAGGAGAAATCGCTTTGGCACGACTTATCTTCAAAGAGTCGATTCCTTATGAAAAAGTTAGGATTGTAAGGGGAGGGTTGCTAGGTATACCTGACAATTCAAGAAATGCAATGACTCCATTTGGCGAAATTCACTTGCCAATTAAAGTTTATGATGTGATTAAAGATTTTTCTGGTCCTTTGACAAACAAAGAGGATAATCAACAATGGTTTATTCATGAAATGACACACATTTGGCAATATTTTGCAATGGATTTAAGTGTAGCCTGTAGAGGGGTGCGATTGGCATCAATTGGAGGATATTCTGAAAGAGATACATCAGGACGTTTAATGGCTTATGCATATGACTTATTAGGCATAGATAGAGGTAAAGAGTTTAAGGATTTCAATATTGAACAACAGGCAGATATCGTGTGCCATTATTACTTAGTTAAATATCATGCGAACTATGTATCTCAAGAACCACAATTACGGAATTTGATCAGTCAACAATCACGTAGAGAATATGTTTTGAGAGATTTTTTGAGAAACCCTTTAGATAGAAAATTAAAATCTGAAGAATGGACAACGAAAATACATCATCAGAGAGAGAAAAGAAATAATAGAATTTGGTATGAGGCGATGACTAAAGTTCGTACTTTTTAAAATAAAATTATTTATAGAAGATTTTTATGAGAAGAAGTAAATTTTTATTTATTTATTATGTCATATTGAGTTTAAACGCATACGGATTTTCTCATATGCCTTATCCTGACGGAGATGTGAATGTTATTATAAAAAATAATAAACCTTGTATCTATATTGATGCTAATGGTTTAACGGGTAGTTATATGTTAAGGATTGGTTATGTTGACGAAAATACCGGAAATTCAGAATATTGGCGTTATTTAAGTTCATTCGAAAAACAATATCCTGTAAAGGAAAAATGTATTTTTGCGGATGAGTCAAACTTTCCAAATATAAATTTTAGGAATAATGTAAGTTATAGTTTTACTCTAAAGGCAGCTTCAGTACCTAGAGATGATAGGCATATTCCTAATAATTTTGATGGATTTAGCAGTACGTATTGCTTAAAAAATACTAATGGAAAATTTGAGGTTCAAGATTTTGATTTTTCAAAGAATAGGTGTGTAGATAAAGTTGAAATATTATCTTCTTCTGATACAAAACAACGGATAAGTTGGTTAGATTTGTTATTTAGATGGTTTATGGACTTATGGAAGTAAGTAAATTTCGTAGTTAAGGATCAACAAGTGTAGGTTGATCATGATTCCTACATTTTAGATCGTTCAATAATTTTTTTAGAGGCAACTTAATCTATATTTGCATGGAGATGGATAAACGAACGGGGCAGGATGATTAAAGCCTGGACGCAAAAGTAGTTGATGCAGCCCTTGAAGCCCTAAAAAAGGCGACCGACTGGACGATAGAGGAAATTAAAAAGATAGGCTGGATGCAGGTCATCGCTGTCGGTACGTCGTGGTTCTGGTTATTGCCATCGGCGTGGTGGTCACGTTTTTTACCGCTGGGACGGGTACAGTTCCGTACGCCGCTTCGGTTAAGGTTTTTTTGACTTCTATTATGCCGATACATTGGTTTGTTGTAACTAATTCATCTGATGATGGTTTGGGAAAAGGAACGTATACAACAAATAAAATGTTAGAAAAGTTGGGAAGGCAGGATGTGATGCCTAATGTTGCCCTTACTCATACAGATCGTATAGAATTTTTGGAAGCATCGCTTGGAAATAATCATGCACAAGAATCAGCAAGTACTATTGCTAAATGGAAAAGAGAATTGGCAGAATTAAAGGCAAGTCAGAAGCAACGTTCTGGGACAAGAGAACGATCCTATACTAAAAATGCGGAAGAAGTGAGGGAGAAAGAATTTGTCAAAAAACTGAAAAAAGAGTTGGGTGTCAAAGTCCATGTCTGCACCTTGACTGCACGTAATGCTTGGAAAGAAGTTTACATTCATTCAAAGGTGACCATTATAGATGATGTCTTTACTGTTATCAGTTCCGCTAATCTGAATACCCGTAGTATGCAGGTTGATACGGAATTGGGCATATTCACCGAAAACGGCGCAGTGGCGCGAAAACTGCGCAAAGACTTGTGGAAACTGCATACACGCAATCTGCACAAAGCCAATAATGCAGCAGGAAAGTTTGACAATGTGGCAAATCCAGAGGGAATGAATGATCCGAATATAGCTAAAAATGCTTTTAATCGCTGGGGGGAGTTAATAAAGATGAATCAAGACCGTATTAAGGAAGGTAAACCGCCACTGCACCCTCTGTGCGAATTTTTACGCCTGGATCCTAAAATATCACAATTGGATTGACTATTATGCACAAATCCCTGAAATATACCCTGATAGTTTTGGGCTGTCTGACAGCAATGTTTATTTGGTTTCTCCTTTGGCTGAAATGCAATCCCATCCATATAGGCGGTGCAAACGGTCAGGTTAAGCCCGCGTATTGCAGCATAGGGGAAAAATGGCAAGAAAAACAACGGAAGAAAGAAACCATGAAGACAATTGAAGAAATCAAAAAGAACCTTGAGTTTACCTGCGTGCATGAAAAACGCCCACCTCTGTCCGAGGAAACACAGCAACTCTACAACTACGCGCTGCACCGTGATTTGAACCATATGTGGCCTGGACAGAGGGGGGACGGTTTTTGGGATGAACTATTGCCGTATTACCGCATTGCCGCCGCTAATGGCGATTATAAGGCAAACGTACGACTGCAGTTCCTGCTCAGCGATGGCTGGACGAGGGTTCCCGATATTGAGGCTGAAGCTGAAGTTCACAAGTTGTATAAAATGCTTCACAAACAACTTCCAGCTACCGCCTACTATCTGCTCAAAGGCTATATTGAAGACGGCTACGGTGTCAGTGCACCACCCGACAGTGAGCTGGCATTTTTGCGTAAGGCTGCGGATATGGGCAGCAGGGATGCACAATATGCACTGGCGGAAAAAATAGCTTGGCTTGATGACGAACCGACACGGCAATTTAGGTTGGAATTGATGCGGAAAATCTATCAATGCGCCTCTGAACAGGGGCAGGGAGATGCCTCTGTTAATTTAGGGATTAATTTACAAGGGAGGAAAAGGTACAACGAAGCAGTAAAGACATTTCATCAAGGAGTCAAAAATGGAAACTCAATGTCGGCAAGCTTGATTTCTCAAGGTTTTGGAAGAGATAACGCAAATACTTCTGAAGGTACTTCATATTATTTAGACTTAAAATTTGACTTAGAACGCGCTCGTCGTTATGACATCATCAAAACCTATCTTTCAGATTACGAATTCATGTCGCCTACCGTTCCTGATTTGGACGACATCGTTCCGCTACCACCGGCACCTTTACCCGAATGGGACGGCAAAATCGCCTTTCAACGCTGGGTAGAGGGGAATGAACCACCAAAACCCTCTGATGAGTTGATAAAGAAGCTGGCGGATAAAGCAGGCTTGGATGTAAAAACCGGGCTACCATTGTAAAGACCATTCAAAGTTGGAGGAGTCACAGATTATCAAACCTATTTTTATCAGTCTAAGCCACTTTACCAGAGAGAAAAGTTTGTAAGCTTATTTGAAGAATGGGTTAATGTCGTCTGAAATCTTTTCAGACGACATTTATTTATGAATATCGCTTGAAATTGTCCAAGCCGATATGCCTACATCGACGAAATGGGACGCTACCGTGTTAAATTGCTGTTTGATTTGAACGAGTGGCCGTCTTTTTATCCAAGGGACATCTTTATCTTTGCTTGGTGTGGTTTGGCCGCTGACTTGTCCTTCCTCGTCATCTTTGCTTGGTGTGGTTTGGCCGCTGACTTGTCCTTCCTCGTCGACTTCTATGGCCTGGCGCTAAACGGCGCAGTGGCGCGAAAACTGCGCAAAGATCTGTGGAAACTACATACACGCGATCTGCACAAAGCCAATAATGCGGCAGGAAAGTTTGACAATGCGGCGAATCCGGAGGCGATGAATGATCCGAGCGTAGCAATTATGGCTTTTAAACGGTGGCAGACAATAATGGATGAAAATAAAAAACAGATTATAAACGGGAAACCGCCACTGCACCCTCTGTGCGAATTTTTACGCCTGGATCCTAAAATATCACAATTGGATTGACTATTATGCACAAATCCCTGAAATATACCCTGATAGTTTTGGGCTGTCTGACAGCAATGTTTATTTGGTTTCTCCTTTGGCTGAAATGCAATCCCATCCATATAGGCGGTGCAAACGGTCAGGTTAAGCCCGCGTATTGCAGCATAGGGGAAAAATGGCAAGAAAAACAACGGAAGAAAGAAACCATGAAGACAATTGAAGAAATCAAAAAGAACCTTGAGTTTACCTGCGTGCATGAAAAACGCCCACCTCTGTCCGAGGAAACACAGCAACTCTACAACTACGCGCTGCACCGTGATTTGAACCATATGTGGCCTGGACAGAGGGGGGACGGTTTTTGGGATGAACTATTGCCGTATTACCGCATTGCCGCCGCTAATGGCGATTATAAGGCAAACGTACGACTGCAGTTCCTGCTCAGCGATGGCTGGACGAGGGTTCCCGATATTGAGGCTGAAGCTGAAGTTCACAAGTTGTATAAAATGCTTCACAAACAACTTCCAGCTACCGCCTACTATCTGCTCAAAGGCTATATTGAAGACGGCTACGGTGTCAGTGCGCCCCCCGACAGCGAGCTGGCATTTTTACGCAAGGCTGCGGATATGGGCAGCAGGGAGGCGCAATATGTACTGGCGGAAAAAATAGCTTGGCTTGATGACGAACCGACACGGGAGTTCCGACTGGATTTGATGCGCAAGATACACCAATGTGCTTCTGAACAAGGACAGGGGGCTTCTTCTTTAGAACTGGGTAGCCATTTACAGAATAGGGATAGATTTGATGAAGCAGTAAAGGCCTATCATCAAGGAACAAAAAATGGTAACCATTTGTCTGCACTTATTCTTTCTCATGCATTTAAGGCAGGAAAAGACAAAGGTAGTAACGACTTTTTAGATGTTGAAGCTGATGAAGAACGTGCCCGCCGTTATGACATTATTAATACCTATCTTTCAGATTACGGATTCATGTCGCCGACCGTTCCCGACTTGGACGACATCGTCCCGCTACCGCCAGCGCCTTTACCCGAATGGGACGGCAAGATTTCCTTTCAACGCTGGGTGGAGGGAGAAGAACCCTCGAAACCCTCGGACGAACTGATGAAAAAGCTAGCAGATAAAGTAGGATTGGATATGAAAACGGGGCTACCTTTGCCTGAACAGTCCCAAACTGAAGGCACTAAGGCTTATCCTACCTATCCTTATCAATCGAGCTCGCGTGGACCGAAAACACTTTCTTTGTGGAGCAAGTTAAAAAAACTGATTTCTTAGGTTTAGTTGCTATTTGAAAGTTTTCCAGATCGCAGTTTTGAGGTAAGAAATTTATGAAGTTTTTACGCAATAAATTGAGAAAGAATAGGTTAGGGTGAAAACTCAACGTTTACCAAGGTCGTCTGA
>ENA-OWLQ01000154-OWLQ01000154.1-human-metagenome-genome-assembly--contig:-NODE-154-length-8283-cov-10.375547_pt1 | contig 8283 bp, 7 predicted proteins | sample MGYA00245354_ERZ651114 | MGnify/ENA primary metagenome ERZ651114 (study PRJEB26857, sample SAMN00035160) | human metagenome | isolation source: G_DNA_Saliva | study: EMG produced TPA metagenomics assembly of... | reverse complement strand
AAAGCACTGCTTTGAGGTTGTAGATAAGACTGACGAAGTCAGTCACATATATACGGCAAGGCGAAGCTGACGTGGTTTGAATTTTATTTTCGAAGAGTATGAAAATAAAAACACCACACTTTGTATGGAACAAGGTGTGGTTGTATTTTATCTCTTAGACCAAGTTCTCTTCATAAAGAGAAGTAGGATTGGGTAAATCTCTAATCGACCTGCAATCATTGCAAAGGAGAGGAGAATTTTTGAGATAGGACTAAAGATTGAGAAACTAGAAGTGGTTCCTAGAATAGGTCCTATATTATTGAAACAGCTAAAGACAGCGCTAGTCACAACCAGAAAATCATTGCTATCTAGGCTGACAATAAAGATAAGCGCTAGCAAAATCATAGCATAGATGACAAAGTACTTGAGAATCTTATGCTGGGTATCTTTGTCAATCACCGTTTTATTAACATGGAGGGTCAAAACACGGTGGGGCGATAGGATTGACAAAATTTGGTTTTTGGCAATTTTTGAAAGGATGAGGCCTCGAATAACCTTGAGTCCACCTGCGGTTGAACCAGCAGAACCACCGATTGCCATGAGGAAGAGAAGGATAAACTGGGAGAAGAGGGGCCAGTTGGTAATATCTCCGTATCCAAAACCAGTCGTTGTAATGATATTGGAAACTTGGAAGAAGGCCATTTCAAAGCTCTTGGAAAATCCTGGGTAGAGATAGAGGGTATTAAGGCTAATCAAGCCTGTAGAAACCAGCACGATGACTAAGTAAGCACGAAGTTCCTCGTCACCAAAGAAGGCTTTAATGCGACGGAGCATGAGATAGTAGTAGAGATTGAAATTTACCCCAAAAACCAAAACCCCGATACTAACCAGATAGGTAATCAGTGAGCTACCATAGTGAGCAATTCCATCGTTATAGACTGTAAAACCTCCTGTACCTGCTGTTCCCATGGCAATGACAAAACTATCAAATAGGGGCATGCCAGCCAGATAATAGATGATGACAAAGAGGGAGAAGAGAGCTAGATAAAGGAGATAGAGAATCTGGGCAGTGTTTTTTAGTTTGGATACAACCTTGCCAAAAACAGGGCCAGGAACCTCAGCCTTCATCACTTCTAGGTGGCTATTCTTGGCATTATCCATAATAGCAAGTGCAAAAACAAGCACTCCCATCCCTCCAATCAAGTGGGTAAAACTTCGCCAGAAGAGGAGGGAACGACTGAGAACCGAAACGTCGTTCAGAATAGTTGCTCCAGTAGTTGTAAAGCCAGAACTGATTTCAAAAAAGGCATCGATAACGCTGGGAATTTGCCCAGCAAAAACAAAGGGGAGACCGCCAAAGAAAGACCAAAGGATCCAACAGAGGGCCACAATCAAGATTCCCTCCTTGGCATAAATCCGTTGATTTTTTGGCTTTTGTAAAATTCCTGAACCGCCTAGTAATACGAGAATCCCAATCGTTGTAAAGAGGGCTGTAAAGACTTGGCTCGATTCACGGTAATAGACAGCGACAGACACAGGAACTAAAAGAAGAACAGCTTCAATCAAAAGTAACTTTGAAAGGAGGTAACGAATCATACTTTTATTCATTTCTTACCTCGCGATCAAGTCATAAATCTTGGTGATGTTTGGCAACAAGGTTGTTACTAGGAGCTTGTCTCCGACTTCAAGCGTATCCTCCCCAGTAGGGAAAATAGTCTTGCCCTTTCGAATGATGGCTGCAATAAGAACCCCTTTTTTCAATTTCAGTTGAGAAAGAGGTTTGGCAGTCATTTTATTGGCTTCCTTGATATGGAATTGCAGGGTTTCGATTTGGCCATTGGCTAGATGGTGCATGGCCTGAAGGTCTGAATACTGGGCATTAACCCGACCACGAATAAAGTGCATGATTGTATCTACAGCGATGCTTTTAGGTGTGATGATACTTGAAAAATCAGGCGCATTGATAATCTCGAGGAGACTGGTACGATTGACCTTAGTAATATTTTTCTGTACACCTACCCTGTCAAGGAACATAGAGGTAATCAGATTTTCCTCATCGACCCCTGTTAGAGTCGCAACGGCATCATAGTTTTGAGCACTTTCTTCCAGCAGGATATCTTTTGCGGTACCATCTCCTTGAACGATGTAGAGGTTTGGGAATTTCTCGCTAAAGAAGCTAGCGATTTCAGGATTGATTTCAATAACCTTGGTATCGATACGACTGTCTTTGAGGATACCTAGTAGATAATAGGCAATTCTACCAGCTCCAACGATGAGAAGGCTCTTCACAGCACGAGATTTGAAATAATTATGGAAGAGCATCATATCAACACGGTTACCAGTGACAAAGATTCTATCTTTATCCTGTATGGTCATGTCACCACTTGGGATGATAATTTGATGATCTCTTTCTATCGCACAGACAATGACATTGCCGAATTTTTTCCGAAAATCAGAAATGGGCATTTGGCAAAGACCGCTAGTGGATTTGACGACAAATTCCATGAGGCTAACGCGTCCACCAGCAAAGCGTTCGACAGATAGGGCGTTGGGGAAGTCAATGATATTGGCGATAGCGCGGGCAGCCAAGAGCTCAGGATTTACGATAAGAGAAAAGCCGAGAATATTCTTTTCTTTGAAATAAGAGTTAGAGTATTCAGGATTTCGCACCCGAACGATGGTTTCTTTAGCCCCCATTTTTTTGGCTAGAACGGCTGCAATCATGTTCACTTCATCGTATTCAGTCAAGGCGATAAAGATATCACAATCCTGAACACTGGCTTGCTCAAGGATGGTGAAATCGGCCCCGTTACCAAGGATACCCATGATATCAAAGCGATTAACAATATGATTGAGGACGGCTTCGTCTTGCTCAATCAGCAAAACATCATGCTTTTCTGCAACCAAGGAGCGACAGAGAGCAAAACCAACTTTTCCCCCTCCGACAAGGATAATTTTCATAACAAAACCTACTTTTTCATGATGTAACTATCATACCTTTTTTCAAGAAAAAATGCACCTACTAGCTAATAACAAGAGCTTTTAGTGAAATTTTGCTATAAGGTAAAATTATACCCTAACCAATTGAAATAGCTATTAGCGACTTTCTAGAAAATATGGTATGATAAAGGATATACAAGGAGATAAAATGAATAATAATTTACTGGTATTACAATCAGACTTTGGTCTGGTTGATGGTGCGGTATCGGCTATGATTGGAGTGGCTTTAGAAGAGTCTCCAACCTTAAAAATTCATCATTTGACGCACGATATCACGCCTTATAATATTTTTGAGGGGAGCTATCGTCTCTTTCAGACGGTGGATTACTGGCCTGAGGGAACGACATTTGTATCGGTGGTCGATCCAGGTGTCGGCTCGAAACGTAAGAGTGTGGTTGCCAAGACTGCAAAAAATCAATACATTGTCACACTGGATAATGAAACCCTCTCATTTATTAAGAAACATATTGGGATTCTAGCTATTCGTGAGATTTCTGAAGTGGCCAATAGACGTCAAAATACAGAGCATTCTTATACCTTCTACGGTCGTGATGTCTATGTTTATACTGGTGCTAAACTGGCCAGTGGTCGCATTTCTTTTGAGGAAGTGGGGCCAGAGCTCAGTGTGGATCAGATTGTAGAGCTTCCAGTCGTAGATACAATCATAGAAGATCATCTGGTGAGGGGAGCCATTGATATTCTAGATGTGCGTTTTGGTTCGCTCTGGACTTCTATCACGCGAGAAGAATTTTACAAGCTGGAACCAGCATTCGGTGACCGTTTTGAGGTGACTATCTATCATGCAGATATGCTGGTCTATCAAAATCAGGTTGTTTATGGCAAATCATTTGCAGATGTGAGAATTGGGCAACCCATCCTTTACATCAACTCTCTCTATCGTTTAGGTCTGGCTATCAACCAAGGTTCCTTTGCCAAGGCTTATAATGTAGGTGTCGGTTCATCTTGGACCATTGAAATAAAGAAAATAGAATCATAAAATAGGAGAATATAGATGAAAAATCAATCAATTAAACAAGTTGTTGCTATCGGTGTTGGAGCTGCGCTCTTTGTTGTCATCGGGATGATCAGCATTCCGACACCCGTTCCAAATACAAGCATCCAGCTTCAGTATGCGGTACAGAGTCTCTTGTCTATCATTTTTGGCCCTCTAGTGGGATTACTTGTTGGTTTAATTGGGCATGCAGTGAAGGACTCGCTTGCTGGCTACGGTCTTTGGTGGACTTGGATTATTGCTAGTGGTCTCTTTGGTCTAGCCGTCGGACTCTTTAGAAAATACATTCGAGTAACACAGGGTGTTTTTGAGTTGAAGGATATTGTCTTCTTTAACCTCATTCAGATTGTTGCAAATGCTCTTGTTTGGGGTGTCTTGGCACCACTTGGAGATGTTGTGATTTATCAAGAGGCGACAGAAAAAGTATTTGCCCAAGGGATTGTTGCGGGAATTGCTAATGCTGTAACTGTAGCTATCGCAGGGACCCTTCTCTTGCTAGCTTATTCACGTACGCAGACTCGTTCGGGAAGTTTGAAAAAGGATTAACATAAAGGAAAAGGCTGGGCAACCGGTCTTTTTCGATGTTTATAGACTAGTTAGGCAAGCTAGGATAGGAATTTTTTTGGCGCTAAGTTTTTAAGAGAAGAGTCTGCAAGAAGGGGTAGATTTATGATAAAATAGAAGTCTAATACTCTGCGAAAATCTCTTCAAACCGCGTCAGCTCTATCTGCAACCTCAAAACAGTGTTTTGAGCAACCTACGGCTAGTTTTTTGGTTTGCTCTTTGATTTTCATTGAGTAGAAGAAGCGAATGAAGAGAGTAAGATGAAAGAAGCTATAATTGAGTGGAAGGATTTCTCTTTCCAGTATGAAACGCAACAAGAACCAACCTTGCAAGGGGTGGACTTGACCATTTACAAGGGAGAGAAAGTCTTAATTGTTGGGCCATCTGGGTCAGGTAAGTCGACCTTGGGTCAATGTTTGAATGGGATTATTCCCAATATTTACAAGGGTCATATGTCTGGAGAATTTTTGATCAAGGGGCAAGCAGCCTTCGATATGAGCATCTATGATAAATCTCATCTAGTCAGCACAGTTTTGCAGGATACAGATGGGCAGTTTATCGGGTTATCCGTGGCAGAGGATTTGGCTTTTGCTCTGGAAAATGACGTGACAGCTCTAGATGAGATGAAAAATCGTGTTCATAAATGGGCTGAAAAGCTGAACCTTCTTGATTTACTAGCTCAGCGACCTCAGGATTTGTCTGGTGGGCAAAAGCAGCGAGTTAGTCTGGCTGGTGTCTTGATTGATGAGAGTCCGATTCTCTTGTTTGATGAACCACTCGCCAATCTAGATCCCAAGTCAGGTCAGGATATTATCGAATTGATTGATCAGATTCATAAGGAAGAGGGGACGACGACTCTTATTATCGAGCACCGTTTGGAGGATGTTCTGCATCGCCCTGTGGATCGGATTGTCTTGATAAACGATGGTCGTATCCTTTTTAATGGGAGCCCTGACCAGTTACTGGCGACTGATTTATTGACACAAAATGGAATCCGGGAACCCCTTTATCTAACCACTCTCCGTCAATTGGGTGTGGATTTAGTCAAGGAAGAACAATTAGCAGATCTGGATAACTTGTCTATCTCAAAAGGTCAGGTTCAGTTGCAGAATGAACTGGTAAAAGAAACTCCAGAATTGCAGTCACTCTTTAAATTAGAGGAACTGTCTTTTTCTTATGATGATAGACCGATTTTAAAATCCATTTATCTGGATATTAAAAAGGGCGAAAAGATTGCCATTGTCGGGAAAAATGGAGCAGGGAAATCAACCCTAGCCAAGGCCTTAAGTAGCTTTATCCAGACGGAAGGTCGCTATCTTTGGGAAGGACAGGATATCAAAGGAGATTCTGTTGCAGAGCGGGCGGAACGAGTAGGCTATGTGCTGCAAAATCCCAATCAAATGATTTCAACCAATATGATTTTTGATGAGGTGGCTCTGGGACTTCGTTTGCGAGGTGTGGACGAGCAGGAAATTGAAACGAGAGTCTATGAAACTTTGAAAATCTGTGGTCTTTATGAATTCCGTAATTGGCCTATTTCTGCCCTTTCGTTTGGACAGAAAAAACGTGTCACTATTGCCTCGATTTTGGTTTTAGGAGCTGAAATTATCCTCTTAGATGAACCAACAGCAGGTCAAGACCAGAAGAACTATACTGAGATTATGGAATTTCTCGAAGAACTGCATCAAAAAGGTCATACCATTGTCATGATTACCCATGATATGCAATTGATGCTGGATTATTCAGACCGAGCCCTTGTCATGGTGGATGGGAAATTGATTGCTGATACTGATCCAGCCAGTCTGTTGAGCAATCCTGAGCTGTTAGTAAAAGCCAATCTAAAAGAAACTTCTATCTTCAAATTGGCCAAGAAACTAGACGTGGATCCACTTGCTTTAACGGCATTTTACAAGGAAAGGAGAGAAGGATGCAAGCTAAATTAATCGGTTACCAGCATAGAGATACTGTGATTCATCGCTTGTCAGGAGCTGGGAAACTTCTCTTTTTCATTCTCGTGTCATTGGCGGCCATGATTAGCTATGATACCAGACTGCTTGTTCTGATTGCCATCTTTTCGGTCTTTCTCCTCTATTTGTCAGAAATCCGTTTTAAAGATGTTTCCTTTGTAGCCGTTTTTGCGACGGTATTTGCCGTTTTAAACGTCTTGATGGTCTATCTCTTTTCTCCCGAGTATGGGGTTGGACTTTACGGAGAGAGAAGTGTGATTTGGCAGGGAATCGGTGCCTACACTCTGACCAGTCAAGAGCTCTTTTATCTGTTAAATCTGGCCATTAAGTACCTTTGCACCATTCCTCTGGCTATTATCTTTTTGATGACAACTCATCCTAGTCAGTTTGCATCCAGTTTAAATCAAATTGGTGTGCCTTATAAGATTGCCTATTCAGTCAGTCTGACCTTGCGCTATATTCCAGATTTGCAGGAAGAATTCTTTACTATCAAGATGTCTCAGGAGGCGCGTGGGATGGAATTATCCAAGAAAGCTTCTCTTATGCAACGAATCAAAGGCAATCTGCTCATTATTACTCCCTTGATTTTTAGCTCGCTAGAACGCATTGATACTATCGCGACTGCCATGGAGCTTCGCCGCTTTGGGAAAGAGAAAAAACGCACTTGGTATAGTTACCAGGCCTTGAAAAAAGGAGACTATCTTACCTTGTTCTTGGCAACCTTGTTTTTAGTAGCTAGTTTACTACTTATCTTGCAGAATCAGGGACGATTTTACAACCCTTGGAAATAGTATTGTCAAAGTTTTCATTAGAGAAATAAAGTTAATAATTGTATATTTGAAACTTTTTGACAAAATATGAATTAGTTTGTCTACTTTGTAGTAGAATTTACACTACAAAATCAAAGTTATTCAAATATAATCATTTTCAACTAAGTTCAGTGTCGTAATGTAGAGACGATATAAAATAGTAAAAGTACTTAATTTAAATCGTGTTAATTTCATTTTGTGTAAACATGGGAAAATGTTGAATGTATATAATGACGGGAGATGATTTACAATGATCAGTTTAGAGCTGTTGTCTGAAGAAAATAGTTTAGACGTCTATTTTTTTGAAAAAGAGAATCAAGAGTATTTTGAGCGGAATTTACCTCCTAGACCAGCTAACTATTTTGATTTAGAAGGTTTTAAAGAAATTACAAGGGAATTGTTAAGGGAACAAGAGAATCATGATGTCTACATGAATCTTATTAGAGATACACAAGGCGTTATGGTTGGAAGAATCAATTTAAGTGTTTTAGAGAATAATCGAAAAACAGCAGAACTTGGATATAGGATTGGAGAAAATGTTAGCAATTTAGGTTATGCCAGCGAAGCGGTTAAACTCGTTTTAGAAAAAGCCTTCACGACTTATGATCTCAATAGAATCATTGCAGGAACGGCAACAGGTAATCTAGCCTCTCAGAGGGTGCTTTTAAAAAATGGCTTCACCTTTAGTAGGGTTATAGAAAATGACTTACAAATTCATAATGAGTGGGTTCATACAGCAGTATTTGAGATAACGAGGTCATAATATCATCATTCCCAGTCCACAGATAGGTATAAAAGAGTAAGCAATTTTTGCAGATATTTAAGAATTTTCTCCTAGAACCCCTTGGAAATAGCTTGAAAAAATTGAAAAAATCAAGTCGTTTCTATTGACAATGATTCTGAAAGTGTTATACTAAGAAAGTAGTTTCGCTGATTTACTTCAAACCTGTTG
>ENA-OWLQ01000152-OWLQ01000152.1-human-metagenome-genome-assembly--contig:-NODE-152-length-8317-cov-6.208545_pt1 | contig 8317 bp, 6 predicted proteins | sample MGYA00245354_ERZ651114 | MGnify/ENA primary metagenome ERZ651114 (study PRJEB26857, sample SAMN00035160) | human metagenome | isolation source: G_DNA_Saliva | study: EMG produced TPA metagenomics assembly of... | reverse complement strand
AAGCGTCCTAGATTTTCAATGGCTCCTTGGGTCTTTTCGACAGATTTTTCTAGCAGATTGAACTTCTGCTCCAGACTAACACGGGCATTCTTTATAGCCAGATTGACCAGCTGTTTTTTCTCTCCACGTTGGGGGTTGAGAATCTTGGTATCTACCAAGGCTTTAACGGCTTCTTCATCAATATCCTGCGGAATCAGTACCTCATTTGGAACCAGATGGGATTTTTCTTGATAGAATTGTCCTACATAGGTCAAAAAATCCTCATCCGGATCATTGTAGTAGGGAAAGAGATTGACATCGCGCTCAATGAGTTTGCCCTGACGAACAAAGAAAACCTGTACACACATCCAACCCTTATCCACATAGTAACCAAAGACATCACGATTTTGGAGATCTTTAGACATAACCCTTTGCTTGGTCCGAAGCGTTCCAATGGCCTGAATCAGGTCACGGTATTCCGCCGCACGTTCAAACTCCATACTTTGAGCTGCCTTTGCCATCTTGCCCTTAAGGTCATCGATGATTTTGTCATCCTGCCCTTTTAGGAAATCAGAAACCTCCTGAGCCATGGACTTGAAATAGGCCTCATCCTTCTTACAGATAGTGTGGGCCATACATTGACCGATATGGTAGTAAAAACAGACCTTAGACGGTGGATTGGTACACTTACGAAATGGAAAAATCCGATCCAGCAACCGCTTAATTTCATTGGCTGCCCCCACATCTGGATAGGGACCAAAGTAGAGTCCTCCGTCCTTCTTGACCTGACGAGTAATAATCAAACGAGGATAGCGCTCATTGGTGATTTTGATGAAAGGATAGGACTTGTCATCCTTGAGCATGATATTGTATTTGGGCTTATTTTCTTTGATGAGGTTAATTTCTAGGAGAAGGGCCTCAATATTGGACTCTGTAACAATAAATTCAAAATCCACAATTTCAGATACCAAGGCCTCTGTCTTTGTGTCGTGACTTCCACGAAAATAGGACCGCACGCGGTTACGCAGATTTTTAGCCTTTCCTACATAGATAATGGTGCCGTTTTTATCCTTGTGAATGTAGCAACCAGGGCTGGTCGGCAGGAGCTCTAGTTTTGATTTAATCAAGTTATTCATAGTTCCATTATAGCAAAAAAGTAGGGAAAGATTGTTCCCTACTCATTGGTCTCATATAATTTTCGAAGTCTTTCAACATCCTCTTCCTGGATACCATAAAAGGAACCTGCAGGTTGCATGACAGACTTCTCATCTGTATGGTCCAAGCCAATCGCATGACCCAACTCATGTTCTGCCGTATGGACAATGCGCTCATAAGAATAACCATAGTTTGGATTGGATAGATAATAGTGATTCAGACGCACCGTTACGGATAAGAATTGCCCTGTCAAGAGATTGGTCTGACTTTCCGCCTCTCCTGCCACAGGAGTGCCTCCGTCATTCATCTCAGTAGCCAAGATATCCGCCTTGCCGGCCTCAGTCACGAGTTCAAAATTAAAAGCACCAGTTTGATTCCAATTCTGGATTGCTTCTAAATAAGCTTCTTGAAAGCGTGAATCCATCTGGGGATCTAGATAAATACGAGCTGAAGCCTGCGGCCACCTTCCTTCAGAGTGTTGATGACTATCTGTCTGGTTCAACTTAGGCAGTTGCCCTGTTTTTTCCCATTGGTCGATACTTTGTTTACCAACCTTGACTGACCGTTCTGCTTCCTTTAGCGCTCCTTGAAAATCACCGTTCAGATACCAGAGAAGTCCAAAAGCAAAAGCACACAAAAGAAAAGCTATCCAAACTAGACGCCAAAACAAACGCCACACAAAAGAAAAGAAAGCCCCTATCAAACGAAAAATCCAGCGCATTTCCCTCCACCTTTCTAGCAAATAAAGTCTATTTTACTAAAACAAGCTGAAAGAAAGCTAAAGACCAATTTTCTTATCTTAGCGTCCTAATATTTTTTTGAATAACTGAATAGCTTTGTATTTTAAAGGCGATGGATGATAACGGAAAGTTCCTGCTTTACGTACAATATAGCCATTAAAATTTTGTTTAAAACGCAAAACACCATCACTTCCATCAAAAATCCCTTGAATCCCTAGGAAGTTGTATTGATGGATATTTCGTTGCATTGTCTGCTTCATCGCATGATATTGAAGTAAAAATGGAGCTGAGAACTTCTGATACTCTGCGTACGACCCCCCAAATAAGTAGGTTGCCTCTGTATTTGTGTAGATTATTAAAGCACAAGCTAGAGCAACATTGCCAGACTCACTATCCAAGCTAGTTAGAAAATCTTTTTTCTTTTGCAAAGCTTGGTATTGCTGGTGAAATTGTTTCGACTTCTTGTCAAGACTAGCCATCTTCACATTTAAAGCATCTATAGACTGTTGCGGATTGACTTCAGCAATTAGAAAATCCGCCCTATCTCCAAACATATCATACAATTTAAAGTAATAATCTAAATTCTTATCCTCAAAACCTTGTCTTTTACCTGTTTCTTCGATAATTTTTTTGAATATTGGAATTTCTTCCCGTTCTGCATTTCGAATAAGAATATTAAAATCCAAGGCTGACTGAATGTTGCGAATACTATTTTTATTAAAGGACTTCAATAAGGAAACAGCATCATAATCTTGCAAATCTTTGATGTAATGCCAGCTGACTTCTCCATTAGGATACCCTGTCGTCAATCCATCAAATTGATAACCTAAATCAGTTAAACCTTGAATGATACTTTTTTTCTCAGTATCTATTGGATTACCTTCACTATCAAAAGTTTGATAAGTTTCATAAGGTTTTACAAGCAACTCTAATACACCATTTTGCTTGGCATATTCTTTTAACTCCGCATAAAAAACTGGAAGAGCATCTTGTTGGGTATAAATCGGCCCCGAATTGATCTCCATATGCAGGCCACCCAGCATGGGCAAGCTATAAACCAGAGCTGCAACTTGAATTTCTCCTTCTTGTTTCAAAGCAAGATAAACAATTCGAGCCCCTCTTTTTTCTAACAAGTCCCCCATCTGAACAGATTGCATAAAGGAACGAGAAGAAACCTGATCAGAATAAGCCTGAAACTCTTCTTTCGTGAGTGTAATTAGTGCCATATACTTACTTTCTATGTTTTTTTCTTAATGTTTTACGGAAATCAAGAGCAAGTCTTAACAGAGGATAGAGAGGATGGGTAGGCATTGTAAATTCACCCAAGTATTCTTCAATCGTTGGATTAAAATTAGCTTTAAAACGATAGAGTCCACCATCTAAAGCATTCTCGACGCCTCCTAAATTTTGCCATAAAATGCCACGTTCAAAGGAATATTGAGCTGTCTCATACCAAGTCAAAATAGGGGCTTTATATCGTCTAAAATCTTCATCCATTCCTGCGTATAGATTGACAGAAGTTTGTCCGAATTCTAAAGTCAGGGTAGCCGCTAAAGGAACTCTCGCTTGACCTGCATCTATATATTCCTGCAAGAAGGTCAATTCCTCTAACAAACGTTCTTTTTCCTTCTTCTGCGCTTCTACTTTTGAAGTTCGAGTCGACTCAGTAAAGGTCTCTTCCAAGGCTCTGTTTTTCGCTAACTGTTCTTCTAATTCTTGCGAACGTTTAGAGACATCCAAGGTTGCCAAGGTGATATAGGCCTTGTCCTTAAAATTATCTAATAACTTTTTATAATAGGCTTCATTCCTCAAATGAATCTCTTTCCGCTTCTCGGTTTTTTTCATCAAAAAGGAAAAAGACTCCAATAATTCAGTTCCACCAAATTGAATCTCTACCCCCTTATTCCGTGCTGTTCGAATAGCCTGTTTTGTTGACTTGGAAAGTTTATCTTCTTCAAAATTTTCCTTGTATATTTTCGCCTGAATACGAGGTTGAATGGTGTCTCCCATTTCCTCTGTTTTTCCTGACCACCTTACTCCCATTTGTTGCAAACTATCAATAATAGCCAGATTTTCAGGAAATTCTGTTTTTTCCTGATTAATTAAACTTTGAGACAGGCAAATACTTGGGTCAAAAGTCACAAAAATAGCTCTCTTACTGCGAGCATAAGACTTAATGGACTGAATGACAAAACTCAAGAGTTCTGTATCTCCATAATCCAATATGGGTCCTCTTGGGACGTAAAACATTTTATAGCCTAGCGGAAGAGTTCTAATCAAAATACTAGCTGTCGCCAGTAATTTTTCTTCCCTGTAAACACCAAACTTCTCATGTTGCCAATCAGACTTAACCTCTTCCCAAGCACTACTTTGTAATACATTGACTAATTCATGTTCTTTAACAAACTGATCATATTCTAATGTGGGAATGCCAATTTGATAACGATACATCTCTTACTCTCTTTCCAACAATAATAGAATTTAACTACTATTCTACTATTTTTGTTTAGAAAGTCTAGTAAAAACATATTTTAGTTTCTATTCCATAGAAGACATGGTTATTGAAAGAGTAATACAAACTAAACTAGCTTAATCTCTCTTCTAATTTGAAATCAATTGGTAGGGTTGCTAAGAACCGTTCCAATTGTTTTTCCCAATAATACCACTCGTGAGTTCCAGCACTATGGCTATAGGTCACATCAAAACCTAGTTTTTTGAGATTTTTCACTGCTAGATTATTGGCTTCGTACAAGAAATCCTGCTCGCCACACCAAGCCCACAGCTTGGTCTTTTTATCCGATTTTTTAGCCAGACTTTCTAGAGAATAAGGACTAGTTGTCCAATCTTTAATCTCCCCAAAAACACCTCTCCAGTAAGCTGGTGTCCCCAGATTTTGGCTCTCAGGAGAAAAATCTTGAAAACTAAGGGCACCTGAAAAACTAGCTGCATGAGAAAAACGATTTGTAGCAAGGGCCAATTTGAAACAGCCATAGCCTCCCATAGAGAGGCCAGCGATAAAGGTCTTTTCACGCTTGCTAGTCATATTAGGGAAGAAGCGTTTCAGAACCTGTGGCAATTCCTCTGCTAGAGCTGTGTAATAGTCAAAACCATACTGGGTATCGGTATACCAACCGTTGCTGGTATTGGGCATAACAACGATGAGATTGGTTCCTCGAAGCAAGCGTTCTACGTTGGTCCGCTTGAGCCAGCTATTATGGTTGCCAGACATCCCATGCAAAAGGTACAAGACGGGAATATCTTTACACTCTGGTTCTTCCACTCGATTGGCATCGGGGTAAAGAACATTCACTCCCCACTCCATATCTAAAACTTGTGAGTAATACTCGATTTTCATTACTGCCATAATTTTTTCCTCTATTTTTCTATAAGAAAAAGCCGAAATTCGACTTTCTCTCCGTTTATTTCAACAATTATTTCGCTTCCATGACTACTGGTAAAATAGCTGGACGACGTTTGGTTTGGTCAAAGAGATACTTGGTAAGATTATCACGAACCTTCCCTTTAAGATCTGCCCAGTCAAAGTCATCTCCTTGAAGATAGTCTTCTACCGTCTGGTTAATCAATTCTGAACTTTCACGGAGAATATCACGGCTCTTCTTGAGATAAACAAATCCGCGCGTATGAACACGAGCCTTGGCCACAATTTTCTTCTCACGACGGTTAACTGTGATTGCTACGATGAAAATACCGTCCTCTGACAAGACCTTACGGTCACGAAGAACCACATTTCCAACATCACCAATGGCATTCCCGTCAATCAAGACATCCCCTGCTGAAACCGCTCCAGCTGGGACAAAGTCTCCATTCTCATAAGCCATGCTTGTTCCCTTTTTAGGGATGAAAATGCGTTCTGGCAACATCCCAACTGCCATAGCAGCCTTAGCATGGGCATCCAACTCACGGTATTCCCCTTGAATCGGGAAGAGATACTTGGGTTGCAAGAGATTGATCATCAACTGCAAATCACGCGCATTTCCATGCCCTGACACACGCAAGCTTTGAGTGATCAGTTTGACAACTCCACCAGCTTGGTAAATCATGTTTTCCACACGCGCCATAACTGCTTCTTTGGCGATAGATGGAGTGGTTACGATATAGACCAAGTCACCGTCCTTGATTTCCACATAACGGTGGCGACCAATCGACATCTTGCGAAGACCGTTGATAGGCTCACCCATACGACCTGTCTCAAGGATAATCAACTCATGGTCTTCAAAACGAGACATATCTTTTGGTTTAATCAAAAGACTCTCGTTAGCTAGAGACAATTTCTTAAGACGAATAGCAGTGCGGACGATATTTTCAATATCAAATCCTGTCAAAACCACACGACGACCTGTTGCATCCGCAGCGTCAAACACCTGCTGGATACGAGAGAGGTTGCTAGCTACTGCTGCAACGATGATACGACCATCCCAGTCCGAAATGGTTTGAGTGATCTCGTCCCCAACTTCACTTTCGCTAGCCACTTGGATATTGCTATCCGCATTGGCTGAATCACTGAGAAGAGCTAGAACTCCGTCACGACCAATTTCTGCCAAACGAGCAAAGTCTGTCGCATAAGATTCACTAGCTGTCTGGTCAAATTTAAAATCTCCTGTATAGACGATGCTTCCCTCAGAAGTTTTAAGGACAATCCCTAAACTTTCTGGAATAGAGTGAGTCGTACGGAAGAAGGAAACCACAGTCCCTCCAAAATCAATCTCCGTATCCTCATCAATGACATGGAAATCATTAAATTTCTTAACCGTGTCATTTCCTTTGACAAAGAGTTTGGCCAACTCAATGGTCAACTCAGACCCAAATACAGGAACTTTAGCCTCTGCCAAGAGATAAGGCAGAGCACCAATGGCATCCGCATGCCCGTGGGTCAAGAAAACCCCAGCAATACGATCCCTATTTTCAAAAAGGTAATCCATCTTTGGAATCACCACATCGACCCCTAATTGTTCATTTTCGGGATATTTTAACCCTACATTCAAAACAAAAATGGACTCTCCAATTTCAGCAATGTACATATTTTTCCCATTTTCACGTACACCACCAAGTGTTGTTAAACTAATATTACTCATTTTTCCTCCAAAATCTTAGTTTATCTTGATTATAGGGTTACTTACCCTTTTATTCTAAAAGCACTATTACTTTTAGCCGAATCTTTTCCTACCATTATACCATTTTTTTGATGATTTTCAAAATGAAGATTTGTTTTCAAAAAAGAGCTGGTTGCCCAACTCTTTCCTATCATCTACTCTTTTTCCATTAAAAAGTCATAAATTTCTTGCACGGTACCCAGCGCCATCATTTCTTGGTCTTTGACGGTTTGTTTGAGATTTTGGTAAATCTGACTTTCTCCGATTTCCCGCTTTGGTGCCTCTTTATTGACTGTCATAACACCATCTGTGATTGTCACAAAGCCTAGTTCTTCAAACACTTGAATCATCTTGACCAGCAAGATTTGTTGAATATTAAGATAAGTAGCCAAATCCTTCAGCTTGTAGCGAATATCAAACTCTGGAAACTGGTAAATGATCTTGTACAATTTGGCAAACTGCTCTCTAGTCCCATAACCTGTCAGATAGTAGGCCTTGTCAATATCATTTTTGAAATAGACAGCAGAGAAATTCTGTTCCTGAAAAATAGTCTTCAGCTGAGTAATATCCTCAGGAATGGTTTTTACAACAACTGCGTCACTAGCTACTAAATCTGGTAATTCTCCAGAAAAGTCCAAGACTGGAACCCCTTCTGGCAAGACTGCATTCTTCGCACGGATGTTAAAAAGTTGAACACCCTCCACCCGCGCATCCACCATCATCAACTGGAGGGCAGTTTGACCATTCCATTGGTTGACAGACAATTTGACTGCTAACTCTAGGTTCTTGGTTTGAGAAAACTCTGTTGCCCATCTTCCTTGGCCAAAAGCTACCACTTCAAAACTAGCTTCACCCTTAGAGATTTTCAGCTTGAGATGGGCATTGCCTGCCCCCATGGTACGGGCACTTTCGACCTGAAAATCCTTGATATAAAAGACAGGTTTCTGATTGTCCATGCCAAAGGGAGCTAAACGTTCAAAACTTTTAACTGTTTCAAGACTCAAAACCTCCAAATCCAGTTCTTCATCTAGATTTAGCTTGTTCTTGCCAACAGCATCTGCACCTTTTTCACGGACATAATCTTCCAAGACTTGAGATAAATCTGAAAGTTTCTCAACTTCCAGCGTCATACCCGCTGCACCTGCATGACCTCCAAAGGCGATGAAGAGGTCTCGATGAGGATCCAGAGCCTCAAAAATATCCACTGCTTCCACACTACGAGCACTACCCTTGGCACGACCGTCTTCTATATTAAGAACAATGACTGTCTGCCCTAGTTCTTCCAACAAACGACCAGCTACGATTCCTAGAACCCCAGGATTCCAGCCTTCC
>ENA-OWLQ01000142-OWLQ01000142.1-human-metagenome-genome-assembly--contig:-NODE-142-length-8435-cov-3.838305_pt1 | contig 8435 bp, 6 predicted proteins | sample MGYA00245354_ERZ651114 | MGnify/ENA primary metagenome ERZ651114 (study PRJEB26857, sample SAMN00035160) | human metagenome | isolation source: G_DNA_Saliva | study: EMG produced TPA metagenomics assembly of... | reverse complement strand
AGGACTTCTCTGTGAAGAAGGGGCCTATCTTCTCTAACTTCATCCTCGCGGACGAAATCAACCGTGCCCCAGCTAAGGTGCAGAGTGCCCTGCTTGAGGCTATGCAGGAGCATCAGGTGACTATCGGTGATGAGACCTTCAAGCTCCCCAATCCCTTCCTCGTTATGGCGACGCAGAACCCCATCGAGCAGGAAGGTACTTACCCCCTCCCCGAAGCTCAGGTAGACCGCTTCATGCTCAAGGTCCTGATCTCTTACCCTAAGAAGGAGGAAGAGGCTCAGATCATCCGCCAGCAGATTCGCCCCGAGAGCCAGCAGATCCGCCCCGTCGTCAGCATCGCTGATATCCTGGAGCTGCGTCGTCTGGCAGCCGAGGTCTACATCGATGAGAAGATCGAACGCTACATCGTGGATATCGTCTTCGCTACGCGTCAGCCCGCTGACTATGGACTGGAGAACTTCAAGTCGTTCATCTCCTTCGGTGCTTCACCCCGTGCTTCGATCAATCTGGCACTGGCTGCCCGCTCCTATGCCCTCATGAAGGGCCGTGGCTATGTCATCCCCGAGGATGTACGTGCGGTATGCTATGATGTGCTGCGCCACCGTATCGGCCTCTCCTATGAGGCCGAAGCCCAGGATCTGACCTCTGATGAGCTCATCAAGGAGATCCTGAATCGTGTCGAGGTACCTTAGTCGGCAGTGAGTGGTGCTTCCCCTCTTTGACGAAGCTCCATAGCCGATGTGCCCCTATACCATAATATATTATGGTGGTGTAGGGGAGTGACGAACTTAGCACGATAAGCAGCATGATGAAATCCAAACTTCAGCCCTCCGACCTCCTACGCAAGGTGCGCCGCATCGAGATCAAGGCCCGTGGCCTCTCGGAGCAGGTCTTTGCGGGGCAGTATCAGTCCGCCTTCCGTGGACGAGGTATGGCCTTCAGCGAGGTACGTGGCTATCAGATAGGCGATGACGTGCGTGACCTGGACTGGAATGTCACGGCACGCTATGCTCACCCCTTCGTCAAGGTCTTTGAGGAGGAGCGTGAGCTGACCGTGATGCTCCTGGTCGATATGACAGGGAGTACGGACTTTGGTACCCGCGTCGAGACCAAGCGCGAGCTCAATGCCGAGATCGCAGCGACCCTGGCCTTCTCCGCGATACAGAATAATGATAAGGTCGGTGCGATCTTCTTCACCGACCAAGTCGAGCTCTTCATCCCTGCGAGAAGTGGGCGCAAGCATATCCTCTATCTGATACGTGAGCTCTTGAGCTTCGAGCCGCAGCGCCGTGCTACGGACCTCAATGTGCCTCTGAAGTATCTCAATCAGCTCATCAAGCGCCGCTGTACGGCCTTCCTCATCTCCGACTTCTATCACTGGGGCGAGGACTACCGTCAGACGCTCTCCCTCACAGCTCGCCGCCACGACCTCGTGGCTATCCGTACCTACGACGAAGGGGCTCTGGAGCTCCCACGTATGGGACTCCTTCGTCTCTACGATGCGGAGACGGGGCAGGAGCGCTGGGTCGATACCTCTTCGCGTCGAGTGGCTCGTATCTATGCTGAGCGAGTGCGTGAGCAGGAAGAGACCTTCCGCAGCCATTGCCTTCGATCGGGAATCGACCATATCGAGGTCGCTACCGACGGGGACTATGTGCCTGAGCTGATCAAACTATTTGGACGTAGATCCTAACCCAACCATGCAGAGACTACGGTATCTATATATCCTCGTACTGGCTCTCCTCGGGCTCGGTGGGCAGGCGTCGGCACAGCGAGTGTCGATCCAGACCCACCTCGACCGCTCCGAGATCCGTATCGGGGAGCGTGCGGCCATCGAGATGACTATCCGCACGGATAACCTCGCTGCCACACGCTTCCACCTCGTCGAGGACTCGACGGGGACGGAGCGCTTCCGCATCCTGGAGTTCGGCGCACTCGATACGATCAATGTCGGTGGGACGATCCAGGAGATCAAGGCGCGAATGATCATCACTTCCTTTGACTCGACACTCATCACGATCCCTCCGATCGTAGTCGAGACGCCTTCGGGGAGCGCCGTCTCCAAGCCCCTTGCCCTCAACGTCATCTCACCCGAGGTCGACCTTGAGCATCCCGATCGCTTCAAGCCCATCCAAGATCCGTGGGACGAGCCCTACACGCTGTGGGATATCCTTGTGATCATTTGGACGAGCTGGATTACCTACGTGGCGATCTTCATCGCCCTCGTTCTCCTCTTCATCTACGAGTATAAGCGTAGAGCGGAGTATATGAAGGAGCCCGAGCCTGTCTACCAGCCTCCGACGACTGCCTTCGAGATCTTCCTGCGCCGAGTGGGTGGCCTCAAGGGACTGCGCCTCGAGGATCAGCAAGACTTCAAGAACTACTACTCCGAGCTTACCGGGGCACTGCGCTCTTACCTCGGAGATGTCCTGCACTTCGATGCGCTGGAGAAGACGTCCAGCGAGCTGCTTGATGAACTACAGGCCTATCCTTTGAGTAGCGACTACCGTCGCACGATCGAGAGCCTCTTCAGAGAGGCGGACTTTGTGAAGTTCGCTAAGAGCCTCCCGCTTCGTAGCGAGGCTGAGCAGGTGACTCGCTCTATTCAGGAGCAGACAAAGGCCTTCCACTTAGCATGGCTTGAAGAGCAGGCTAAGCAAGAAGCCGAGAGAAAGGAGGTGGCCGAATGACCTTCCTTCATCCTCAGCTGCTGTGGCTCTTGCTTCTACTCCCAGCACTCCTCATCATCTATATCGTATGGCGTCGGCGTCAGCAGGCCTCGCTCCGTGTGCCTTCGCTTCTCTTCATCAGTGGCGTACGTGGCGGCCTTCGTGTCTACCTGCGTCACGTGCTCTTTGCTCTGCGTCTCCTTGCCTTGGGCTTGATCATCGTGGCCTTGGCGCGCCCTCAGAGCTCCTCATCATGGAGTGAGGATCGTGTCGAGGGGATCGACATCATGCTCACCATGGATATCTCGACGAGTATGCTCGCGATGGACTTCCAGCCCAACCGTGTCGAGGCTGCCAAGGAGGTGGCGATGCGCTTCATCGCCAATCGCCCGAATGACAATATCGGCTTGGTCGTCTTCGCTGGTGAGAGCTTCACGGCTTGTCCGCTGACGCAAGACCACGCGACCCTCATCAACCGCCTTCGGGAGATGACGACGGGTATCATCGCTGACCAGACGGCTATCGGCTCGGGGCTTGCCACGGCTATCAGTCGCCTCAAGGACAGCAAGACCAAGAGTAAGGTCATCATCCTGCTGACGGATGGTGCCAACAATACGGGGAATATCTCCCCGAAGATGGCTGCTGATCTGGCGAAGACCTTCGGCATATCGATCTATACGATCGGTGTAGGCTCGGGGGCTGGTGAGGCACCCTATCCCATACAGACCCCGCTCGGTACGGTCGTGCGCAATATGCCTGTCGACCTCGATGAGCCGACGATGCAGCAGATCGCTGATGTCTCTGGTGGGGCTTACTTCCGTGCTACGGACAATGAGTCGCTCGCTGCGATCTACAAGAAGATCGATCAGCTGGAGAAGACCAAGCTCTCGACGCGGAACTATCATACGACCTACGAGGAGTTCTTCATCTTCGTCCTCGCCGCAGCCTTCCTCCTTCTCTTAGAGTATCTCCTGCGCTCGACGATCCTACGCACCAATCCGTAAGACGATGAATATTCATTTCCATTCACCCGAATACCTCTACCTGCTCTTTGCGCTCCTGCCGCTCTTGGCTCTATCGCTCTTCGCCTATTGGCGACGTCGTCAGATGCTCAAGCGCTTTGCCGACAAGGAGCTGGGGCAGGCTCTTGCACCTCTGGCTTCGGGGAAGAAGTACGTATTACGTGACCTCTTGTTCCTCATCGCAGGTGCACTCATGATCGTCGTCTTGGCTCGCCCTCAGCTGGCCGGTAGTAGCGATCAGGGGACGGACGATAAGGGTATCGAAGCGATGATCTGCCTCGATATCTCGAACTCCATGCTCTGTCAAGACGTGGCTCCCAGCCGTCTGGACTTTGCTAAGCGCTCGATCTCCCGCCTCTTAGAGAATATGCGCTCGGACCGCGTGGGGCTAATCGTCTTTGCTGGGAGTGCCTTTGTTCAGCTCCCGATCACTACGGACATCGCTACAGCTCAGGACTTCCTCTCCGATATTTCGCCCGATATGCTCTCGGACCAAGGGACGGCTATTGGTCAAGCTATTATGCTTGCTCGTCAGTCCTTCTCCGACCGCAAGGATCTGGGGAAGGCGATCATCGTCCTGACGGATGGTGAGGACTTCGAGGACAATGCCACCGAGGCTGCGAAGGATGCTGCGAAGGCTGGTATCCATATCAATGTCGTAGGTATTGGTACTGACAAGGGCGGCCCTATCCCTACATCGGAGGGTAACCTCACTGATGACTCGGGGAATATGGTCGTCACCCGCTTCAATCCCGAGATGTGTCAGCAGATCGCTGACGCTGGTGCGGGTATCTTCGTCTCCTCGACCTCACAGTCTACCGTCGTCAAGGAGGTAGAGAAGCAGCTGGAGGAGCTCCCACGCGCTTCGATCTCCTCACGGTCGGGCAATGGTGCCGCAGAGGCCTTCGAGCCTTGGCTCTGGGCAGCGCTGGTGCTGCTCGTCATCGAGTTCTTCATCATGGGACGCAAGAATAAGTTCCTCATCCGTCATAATATCTTCGGTCATGAGAAGTAAGATTGCCATCCTCTATCTTGTCCTCCTTGCGCTGGGCGGCTCTTCGCTCTATGCTCAGGGGCTCAAGTCCTATATACGCCGCGCCAATAAGCTCTATCAAACTAAGGACTATGCGGGAGCTACGCAGGAGTACCGCCGTGCCTTGCTCCGTGACAGTCTCTCAGGTAAGGCGAACTTCGGTATATCAGCAGCTGCCTACGGGCAGGGGCGCTATGACGAAGCTAAGGACTATCTGGAGCGTGCTGCTCAAGACCCGCGCCTCACACCACGTCAGCAGGCTGGTGTCCTGCACAACCTCGGTAATGTGGCGATGCAGAAGAAGGACTATCAGAGTGCCGTCCAGTCCTATGAGGAAGCCCTGATCCGCAATCCCGAGGACGACAATACGCGCTACAACCTTGCTCTGGCGCAGAAGCTCCTGCAGCAGCAAAACAAGAATAATAAGTCGCAGAGCCAGCAGGGCCAAGATCAGAATAAGGATAAGGACAAGGATAAGCAGAAGCAAGATCCCAAGCAGGACCAGCAGAAAGATCAGAATAAGCCTGACCAAAAGCCCCAGCAGGGGAAGGATAAGCAGGGCCAGCCCAATGAGCAGAGCTCCGGCGAGCTCTCGAAGGAGCAGGCTGAGCAGATCCTTCGCTCCTTCCGAACCGATGACGATAAGACGCGTCGTCGTGTAGAGCAGGAGCAGCGTCAGCAGCAGAATAGTAGTAATAAGAATAAGAAGAGATGGTAATCTCGATGAAGTCAGTAGCCTTCGCAGGGCGCAGCCTTGCCCTATTCCTCTGCCTCCTCCTCTTGCCACTTGGTCTTAGGGCTCAGGTGGTGCGTGTCGAGGTGCCGCAGACTGTAGTCCAGGGAGCATCGTTCCAGCTCAGCTATACTTACTCGGGTAGTGAAGACTTCGAGCGTGTCACGGAGCCTAAGGTCGCAGGCCTGCAGGTCCTCTATGGCCCCGCTCGCCAGCAGATGAGTAGCTTCCAGAGTGTCAATGGACGCAATAGCTCGACCTCCTCGGTGAGCCTCACCTACACCCTCATGGCAGAGCGTACGGGGAGCATCACGATCCCAGCGGCTACGGCTACCATCGGAGGTAAGCGTGTCAATGTCCATGGTGCTACGGTGCGCGTCCTTCCTCCCGATAAGAATGCTCCAGCAGGTCGCTCTCAGTCTGGTGGGGCTACTACTACGGGTAGCTACTTCTTCCGTGCCCTCCCTGGGGCTACTGTCGTCTATGAGAAGCAGGCCTTCCCCATACGCTACAAGCTCTATGCGACGACGGAGTTTGATATCAACTCCTTCGAAGCCCCCCAATATGATGGCTTCCTCTCCGAGAAGCAGGCCGATGATGGTCGTCGTCAGCTCCAGCTCGAGACCTACCAAGGGCGCAACTACCGTACGGTAGATATCCTCAGTGAGGTACTCTTCCCCCAGCGAAGTGGTACGCTCACCATCCCTTCATCTAAGATCGGCATCCGCGTCCCCGTGCCTCAGGCCAGTGACGATCCCTTCTTTGGCTCGGCGGTACTTGCTGACCGCACGGTAGAGTCAGCTCCAGTGACTATCCAGGTGCGCCCCCTTCCCACGGAGGGGCAGCCCAAGGACTTCTCTGGTGCCGTCGGCTCCTTCCGTATGCGTGCCGAGCTCCTCACGAAGACCCCTAAGACGAATGAATCGGTGACGATTCGTCTGACTCTCGAGGGTACGGGCAACCTCAAGCAGGTCATCAGCCCTGCGATAGCCTTCCCTCAAGACTTTGAGGTCTATGATCCGAAGGAGACGTATGAGGAGAAGGTCTCCGCTACTGAGGTCTATGGCAAGAAGATCATCGAATACTTCGCTATCCCTCGTCGTACGGGCTCGGTGACGATCCCTGCACTGACCTTCTCGTACTTCGACCCAAAGCTCGGACGCTATGAGACACTTCGCTCACAGACCTTCTCGCTGAATGTAGCTCAAGGCCCTGAGACTGCGTCGGATGATCGCGGTAGCCTCCGCCAGCAGGAGCAGCTCCTGCGTCAGCTCCATGACGCCGCAGGGGTCTCCGCTCCAAAGGGTCTTCGCTGGGCGACGAGCTGGAGCTATCTTCTGCTCTTCCCCCTCATCGCACTTCTCGGCTTCATCGCCTACCTGGTCATCGCTCGCCAGCGTGGTCTGCGTGCTGACAGCTTGGGCTACAAGGCCTCGCGTGCCAGCTCGGTGGCTACTAAGCGCCTGCGCACGGCTCATAAGCTCCTCAAGGCGGGTAAGCGTGATGCCTTCTACGAAGAGGCGCTACGTGCACTCTGGGGCTATCTCGGAGATAAGCTCCGTCTGCCTGTCTCTGAGCTGAGTCGTAGCTCGGTCTCTGAGATCCTGCGCACTCGTGGGCTGGATGAGGAGACGATCACGCGCCTCACACAGGTCATCGATGAAGTTGAGTTCGCCCGCTATGCTCCCGCTAAGGAAGGGGATATGCAGGCGCTGTATGATACAGCTGCTGAGGTCATCGGCGCTATCGATAGTCACAAGCTTTAGCCCCCTTACTATGCGTACGATATTTCTTTCCCTACTTTGCTTGATCTCGACGCTCCACCTCGGGGCTACCGAGAAGGCGGAGATCTCTGTCGATAGTCTCTTCGCAGCGGGGCGCTACCGTGAGGCAGCTGCCGCTCTTGAGGAGGAGATCAAGACCTCTGGCGAGAGCTCCACACGCTATGCCAACCTCGGTAACTGCTACTATCTACTGGGTGACCTCGGGCATGCGGTGCTGAGCTATGAGCGTGCTACGCTCTTAGACCCTCGTGATAAGGTGATTGCTGAGGCACGTGCTGTCCTCATCAAGAAGACCATAGATAAGCTCCCCGATGCGGAGAGCTGGTTCACGCTCACAGGTGCTAAGGTTGCCTATGCGCTGCCACTCACCGCACTCCTCCCGCTGGCACTTGTGCTCTTTACCCTTGCTATCGGATCCTGCGTAGCCTTTGCCCTCGGACGTACACGCCGTGGTAAGCGTATCGCCTTCTATACGGCGCTGGGGAGCTTCGTTCTTACGACCTTTGTTGGGGCGCTGATCCTGCACTGGGTTTATGCCGAGCGCTCAGCTCGCGAGAAGGCTGTCATCACGCAGCCCGAGGTGAATGTCTACTCCTCACCCAGTGGGAAGGGGACGGTCAAGACCCAGCTGCATGAGGGTACGCGCCTTCGTCTGGTAGGTAAGTCCGTAGGCGAATACCAGCAGTTCTCACTGGGCGATGGTACGGAGGGCTGGATCGCCTCAAGTGCTATCGAGCCTATTGTAGCTCCTAAGTAAATATCCCTATGACGCCTCCCTTCCTGCCGGGCGAGGTCGCCCTACTGCGCGCTATCAACGGAGCGCATTCGCCCTTCTGGGATGCAGCGATGTTCCTCATCTCCAACGTCGGAGCGTGGACCTTCCCTGCGATAGCTCTCCTGATCTTCCTCTTCTATCGCCGTCCGAAGAGCGAGGCTATCCTCCTTCTGCTGATGGTGGGGCTGTGTGTGGCGCTGGGAGATATCCTAAGCTCGACGCTGGCGAAGCCCTTCTTTGAGCGTCTGCGTCCCACGCATACGCCTTGGCTGCAGGAGAGCCTGCACTATGTCTATGGCTATCACGGGAAGCTCTATGGCTTCTTCTCTGGGCACTCGGCGAACTATACTGCGGTGGCTACCTTCCTCTGCTTGACCTTCAGAGACCGACGCTTCGCGGCGGTACTCTCGCTCTTGGTC
>ENA-OWLQ01000137-OWLQ01000137.1-human-metagenome-genome-assembly--contig:-NODE-137-length-8537-cov-8.475477_pt1 | contig 8537 bp, 6 predicted proteins | sample MGYA00245354_ERZ651114 | MGnify/ENA primary metagenome ERZ651114 (study PRJEB26857, sample SAMN00035160) | human metagenome | isolation source: G_DNA_Saliva | study: EMG produced TPA metagenomics assembly of... | reverse complement strand
TACTCGGAAAGCAAAATATGTTTGGCTATTGATATAGCACTTATTTTTATTAGTGCCAAGGATACTGAATAAACCATCATAAAGCAAATGGTTATAGGTTAATTTGTGAGCTAAATCACGGTTTTACATAAAATTTACCCTACTCCAAAATTAACTTTACAAATAAAAAAGTGCGGTCGATTTTCAAAACATTTAAAAATCTCACCGCACTTTTAATCCATTAATGGGAATAGATTAATCTAAATTATTGCCCCATCGACATCATGGCTAAAAACAGGATAGAAAACACTTGCTCTTCCGGAATCACTTGACCGTTTAATTTCAACTCGCCTTTTTCCAACACGAGATCCAATTTCACTTGTTTTCCGTCATCCACTAAAATACCTTGCTGGACACCATTTTTCACGCCTTGTTCAATCTGCATAGTCGCCATTTGGGTTGCTTGTTCTTTATTTAAACTTTGTAACTGCAATCCTGTGGCAACCTGATCAACTAACGCTGCTTTATTAGCATCTACTTTAAAAACAAAGTGATTAAATAAATTGAAAACTTTGCCTTTTGCTAATGAGTTCTCAAAATCGGAACTAGCAATGGAAACATCTAAATTAGCAGTCAATTTACCTTTTTGATTAGTTAAGGTTGGTGTAAAAATAAATTGCGGTTGGGTATCAAAGAATGTCTTGACCGCGGCGATTTCCTTGTCACTTAAGTCTTCTTTTTGCTGTTTAGCTGCTTCGGTAAAAATATGCATTAATTGGTTGAAGGTTTCACCATCAACATGATTAAAAGCCGAATCAATGTTTAAATCGCCAAACTCCGCTTGATTATAAGTAAAGCCGTTAGCAACTATTTTAGCGGCAGAATCTAGGAACTTCTCTTTTCGCACCGTATTGAAATCCATTTTCCAATCTTTAATGCCAAAGTGGTTCACCTTACCTTCAGTATCCGTGTCGGTAATTTTAACCGCACCTCCGGAAACAAATTGCTTGCCGGTGGTCACATAGTCCCACTCCGGAATCCGCCCATAATTAGCGTCAATTTTCACGTTCTCAAGTTCAAAACCGCTTTTTTTAGTAGCTTCGTTGTACACCAGTTTAGAAAGGGCCAAATCGAGTTTATTAATCCCCTCACGTACAAAACCGAATTTTAGCTCAAAACCGTTGATGGCTAATGTGCCATCTTTCATGGTAGCCTCAAATGGCACCAACTCCAGTTTGGAATCGCCGCTTTGGGTATAGCTAACAGAGGTGGTAACCGTAATCGGTGTTTTGCCTTTAGTAGCATCAAACCAAGGCGCCGTTGTGTCGTTTTTGGTGATTTGATCGATACTGGAGAACATACTTGGCGCAAAATTAAAACGACTAAGCTGATTTAACGGCAATGGACCATGGTATAGCGTACCTTCAAATGGCAAAACCCACATTTTACTTGGATTATCAAGCGGGCTAACAAGAACTTGATATTTAGTTTTTGAGCTAAATAAACCACGCTCAAAAGAAACATTATCAAATCGAATATCTAATCCCAAAGAATAAGCTGACTGATTAAGATCTTTATTGGCAAGATTAACTTGACGAGCAAATTCTGTTTCTGCAACTTTACCGGTGTACCAAGCACCACCGCCCCAAGCGGCACCTAATGCAATAACGATTCCTAAAGCTAACGCTGATTTTTTCATGATATGTCCTTAACAAAGTGATAGGTATTAAAAATAATCCGAGTAATCTAGCATAAATTAAAAAGGGATCAATTCATCAACAAAATAAAAATGAAAAAATTTTAATTTTCTCCCTTGAAGTTCACCTTTTTAACCTTATTTTACAGAAACGAATCGGGATTTGACCGCACTTTAGGTTCATTGAAAAAAATTTAAAAATAAACTTGAAATGCGAAATTCAATCCACATCTTACAATCCGTAAACCATTACACCGAATTTAAAATTTCACTTAGGAGAAAACAAATGGGAAAAATTATTGGTATTGACTTAGGTACAACAAACTCTTGCGTCGCCGTTATGGATGGCGATAAACCACGCGTAATTGAAAACGCAGAAGGCGATCGTACCACCCCGTCAATCATTGCTTATACAAACGATAACGAAATTTTAGTAGGCCAACCGGCAAAACGCCAAGCGGTCACCAACCCGAAAAACACCTTATTTGCGATCAAACGTTTAATCGGCCGTCGTTTTGAAGATGCCGAAGTAAAACGCGATATCGACATCATGCCATTTGAAATTACACGTGCAGACAATGGCGACGCATGGGTCAATGTTAAAGGCGATAAATTAGCACCTCCGCAAATTTCTGCCGAAGTGTTGAAAAAAATGAAAAAAACCGCTGAAGATTTCTTGGGCGAACCGGTTACTGAAGCCGTTATTACCGTGCCGGCATACTTTAACGACGCACAACGTCAAGCAACAAAAGATGCGGGTCGTATCGCAGGTTTAGAAGTTAAACGTATTATCAACGAACCTACAGCTGCAGCATTAGCTTACGGTTTAGATAAAGGTCAAGGCAACAAAACTATCGCTGTTTATGACTTAGGTGGTGGTACATTCGACTTATCTATCATCGAAATTGATGAAGTAGGTGGCGAAAAAACCTTTGAAGTATTGGCAACCAACGGTGATACTCACTTAGGTGGTGAAGACTTCGATAACCGCGTGATCAACTACTTGGTCGATGAATTCCAAAAAGAGCAAGGTATTGACTTGCGCAAAGATCCGCTTGCAATGCAACGTTTAAAAGAAGCCGGTGAAAAAGCGAAAATTGAGCTTTCTTCCGCACAACAAACGGATGTGAACTTACCTTACATCACAGCGGATGCAACCGGTCCTAAACACTTAAACATCAAGTTGACCCGTGCGAAATTAGAATCTTTAGTGGAAGATTTAGTGGCGAAATCCCTTGAACCGGTGAAAGTTGCATTATCCGATGCCGGATTAAGCGCATCTCAAGTTGATGATGTGATTTTAGTGGGCGGTCAAACCCGTATGCCGCTTGTTCAACAAAAAGTGGAAGAGTTCTTCGGCAAAGCACCACGTAAAGACGTTAACCCAGACGAAGCCGTTGCAGTGGGTGCAGCAGTACAAGGCGGTGTGTTAGCCGGTGATGTAAAAGACGTATTGTTGTTAGACGTTACCCCATTATCATTGGGTATCGAAACCATGGGCGGTGTGATGACCACTTTAATTGAGAAAAACACTACGATTCCAACCAAAAAATCGCAAGTGTTCTCAACTGCGGAAGATAACCAAAGTGCGGTAACTATTCACGTGTTACAAGGTGAACGTAAACAGGCTTCTGCCAACAAATCTTTAGGCCAATTCAACCTTGAAGGCATCAACCCGGCTCCACGCGGTATGCCACAAATTGAAGTGACCTTCGACATCGACGCAGATGGTATCATCCATGTTTCTGCGAAAGACAAAGGCACCGGTAAAGAACAACAAATCACCATTAAAGCGTCTTCCGGTTTAAGTGATGAAGAAATTCAACAAATGGTACGCGATGCCGAAGCGAACGCGGAGTCTGACCGTAAATTTGAAGAATTAGTACAAGCTCGCAACCAAGCAGATCACCTTGTACACAGCACACGTAAACAATTAGAAGAAGCCGGTGACAAAGTTCCAGCTGAAGATCGTGCAGCAATTGAAAGTGCATTAAGCGATTTAGAAACAGCTGCGAAAGGTGAAGATAAAGCGGCTATCGAAGCTAAACTTCAAGCGCTTGCAGAAGTTGCTCAAAAACTTGTTCAAGTGGCTCAACAACAAGCTGATGCACAACAAGCTCAAAGCAACAGCAAATCAAATGATGATGTTGTTGATGCTGAGTTTGAAGAAGTGAAAGATAACAAGTAATCTTTTATTGTAGTACTATTTATAAGGGGAACATTTAATGTTCCCCTTTTGTAGTATGTGTTATCCCCAATTAATAATGGCAACATTGATGCGCTACTTAATAACACTATTATTATGGGTTATTATTATTGTTATTATTGAAAATACTAAAAATAATTATGCATTTTCAATTGATACTGCAATTTCTATAATGACCTTATTTTCACTAATGCTGCAAAACTTAAAGGTTAAGGAGATAACAAACATTCAAGATTGGTTAGTCAATAAAATTAATATGTATGATTTCTTTATCCTAAGCTCTCACATTTTTTTCATAATATGTCTTATTACTGCGGTTATCATGCCTATAGGATTAAATCAATTTAATTTTTATCTAGTAGAGTTTGGAGATTTATCTAGTTGGAGAGACTTATTTAAACTCATTATCAAGGTATCTTTCTTTTTTGGTATTGAATTATATTTCCTATCTTTCATAGGAAAAAATATAGATAATTCTGTTGGAAATAATACCGGTAGAAAATATGGGTTATTTTACGCTTTACTACTTGTTATTTATATTACAACTAAACTAACATAAAAAAATGGAATTTAGCGTAGCAAAACAAATTAGGTATCCTATAAAAAACACTCGTAATACACATAACCTAAAGAAGCAAAAGTAATAAAATTAAAAAGTGCGCGAAACTTTGTATAAAATAAACGCGCATTGTCCTAAGACAAACACAACTAAAGGAAAAAATAATGAAATTCGAAACAAAATGTCTCCATGCCGGTTATAGCCCCAAAAATGGAGAGCCACGTGTTCAACCAATCGTACAAAGCACCACTTATACTTACGATTCTGCAGAAGAAATTGGCAAGTTATTTGATTTACAAGCAGCCGGTTATTTCTATACTCGCCTAGCAAACCCAACAACAAATGCTGCTGAAGAAAAAATCACGGCACTTGAAGGTGGTGTAGCAACAATGTGTACAGCTTCTGGTCAATCTGCGGTTTTCTATGCGATGTTGAATATTTTAGAAGCAGGCGATCATTTTATTTCCTCTTCTTATGTGTATGGCGGTACTTACAATTTGTTTGCCCATACATTCAAAAAAATGGGTATCGAAGTGACTTTTGTGGATCAAGATTTACCGCTTGAAGAACTCAAAAAAGCGATTCGTCCAAATACAAAAGCTGTTTTTGCTGAAACCATTGCAAACCCTGCTTTACGCGTGTTGGATATTGAAAAATTTGTCGCCTTAGCGAAAGCTGCAGAGGCACCATTATTAGTTGATAATACCTTTGCTACTCCCTATTTTTGTCGTCCAATCGAATTTGGGGCAAACGTGGTCATTCACAGCACATCTAAATATTTAGATGGTCATGCTATTGCCTTAGGTGGCTCAATTACTGATGGTGGTAACTTTAATTGGAATAACGGCAAATATCCGCAATTAAGCACGCCAGATCAAACTTATCATGGTTTGGTTTACACAGAAACCTTCGGCCCTGCGGCTTATATTGTCAAAGCACGCGTGCAATTAATGCGTGATTTAGGTGCTACACCAGCTCCTCAAAATAGTTTCTTATTGAATGTAGGTATGGAAACCCTTGCGCTTCGCATGCAACGTCATTATGAAAATGCACAGGCTGTAGCCGAGTTTCTAGAAAAACATCCGCAAGTTGTTAAAGTGAATTACCCTGGCTTACCAAGTTCGCCAGATTATGCCCTCAAACAAAAATACTTACCGAACGGTTTGTGTGGCGTTATTTCCTTTGAGATTAAAGGTGACAAAGAAACCGCAGCAAAATGGTTAAATGCATTAAAAATGACTTCTCGTGAAGTACACGTAGCCGACATTCGTACTTGTGCATTACATCCAGCGACTTCAACGCACCGCCAATTAAGTGAAGCTGAATTAGAAAAAGCGGGGATTTCTGCAGGACTTATTCGCCTTTCTTGCGGTATTGAAAATATTCAAGATATTTTAGCTGACTTAGAGCAAGCATTCGCAGCAGCAAAATAAGTCATAAATTAACGAATTTACCCTTGATATTTCTGACTTCGACATTATTTTTATTCTTAGGTATGTTGTTAACGCAATACCATACAATAACAAAATAAAATTTTTTAAATTTATATTTTTAACCGGAAAACGAAAACATTATGGCAAAGAAAGATTATTACGACGTTCTTGGTGTTGAACGTGGCGCAGATGAAAAAGCAATTAAACGTGCTTACAAAAAACTCGCCATGCAATATCACCCTGATAGAACCAAAGGTGATAAAGCCAAAGAAGAAAAATTTAAAGAAATCCAAGAAGCCTATGAAATTTTAGGTGATAAAGAAAAACGTGCGGCTTACGATCAATACGGTCACGCAGCCTTTGAACAAGGTGGCATGGGAGGCGGTGGCTTCGGTGGCGGATTCAGCGGTGCTGATTTCGGTGATATTTTTGGTGATATGTTCGGCGATATCTTCGGTGGTGGCGGACGTGGTCGTCAGCGCGTAGTGCGTGGTGAAGATTTACGTTATGACATCCAAATTACGTTAGAAGAAGCCGTAAAAGGTACAACCAAAGACATCCAAATCAATACGCTTGCTCACTGTGATAGCTGTGATGGCTCTGGTGCAGAAAAAGGATCAAAAGTTGAAACATGTCCAAGCTGTCATGGTTCTGGTCGTGTTCGTCGTCAACAAGGCTTCTTCGTAACTGAAGCGGTTTGTTCGACTTGTCATGGTTCTGGTAAGAAAATTGAAAAACCATGTAAAAGCTGCCATGGCGAAGGTCGTGTTCACAAGAAGAAAAACCTGTCCGTTAAAATTCCAGCAGGTGTGGATACCGGCAACCAATTACGTTTAAGCGGTGAAGGCGCAGCGGGTGAAAATGGCGCGCCAGCAGGCGATTTATATGTGGTGATTCACGTTAAAGAACATCATATCTTTGAACGTGATGGAAACAACCTCTACTGCGAAGTGCCAATCAGTTTCTCAATGGCAGCGTTAGGGGGAGAAATTGAAGTTCCAACCTTAGACGGTAAAGTGAAACTCAAAATTCCTGCGGAAACCCAAACAGGCAAACTGTTCCGTATGCGTGGTAAAGGGGTGACCTCTACACGTAGCGGCTACGCAGGTGATCTCATTTGTCGCGTGGTGATTGAAACACCAGTAAACTTAAATAAAGAACAAAAAGAATTATTAGAAAAACTGGAAGAAAGTTTGAAAGGGCAAAAATCTCATAGCCCGAAATCTTCAAGCTTTTTAGACGGTGTGAAGAAATTCTTTGATAACTTAGGTAAGTAAGCCTAAACAGAAAGTGCGGTCAATTTTAAAACTATTTTGAAATTGACCGCACTTTTACTTTATACGACTGAAATGGCTTTTATTTGTACATAAACATCTATGCCTTGAGCAAAATGTAATTCATTAAATGCCCATTTACTGATACTTGCCCAAACTTTATGCCCTTCCACCAACACCGCAATATCAATGCGATTCTCTTGCGGAACGATTTGTACAATTTGCCCACGTAAGATATTACGAATACTCGTTTGCTCTGGCTTGCTGAGGGTGAGTGACACATCGGAACTATAAATACAGACGCGTACTTTTTCATTCGCTTGATGATGTACTTCATTAATCCAAAGCTGTTGTTCGCCCAAAGAAAGAGCGGTCATTTTATAGGTTGGATTATGTAAATATACTGGCAACGCCAATACACTGCTCTGCTCCGATTCACCTTTCCAAGGGGCAAATAACGGACTGTTCCACACATTTTCTAAGGTGTCATAGGCTTTCACTTTGCCATTTTCCATCAGCACCACGCGATCTGCCAAACGTAATAATTCGTCCAAACTGTGCGTCACATATAAAATCGGCACATTAATTTCTTTGGATAGACTTTCTAAATATTGCATAAGCTCACGTTTACGAGGCACATCTAAAGCTGAAAGCGGTTCATCCATTAACAAAATATCAGGATCCGTTAATAAGGCTCGCCCAATAGCGACACGTTGTTTTTCACCACCCGATAAAGTCAGCGGATAGCGTTTGAGTAAAGGTTCAATACCAAGTAGCTGAACGATATAGTCAAAATCTTCACGACTGACATTCTTCATGCCATAACGTAAATTACCTTTGACATTGTAATGGGGAAATAAACGTGCATCTTGGAATACATAGCCGATTTTACGCTGATGTACGGGAAGATTCTCACTATTCTCCACATCCACCAAAGTGCGGTCATTTAAACGAATAAATCCTTGATCGGGATGAGTTAAACCACTCACCAAATTAATCAATGAGGTTTTCCCCGAACCCGACAAACCAAAAATCGCCGTCACACCTTGAGTTGGCAGTTGCAGATCTGCACGTAAGGTCAGGCGACCTAATTGTTGTTGTACATTAATGTGTAGCATCGCCCTGCCCCAATTTTTTCTGCATCCGTTTACTTAAGGCTTCGGAAAGCAATAAGGAAATTAATGAAAGGATCACTGCAAACAAGCAAAGTCGTGCAGTTTGTGCTTCTGCGCCAGGTGTTTGGATAAATGAATACATCGCCAAAGGAATGGTTTGAGTTTCCCCCGCAATATTAGATACGAAGGTAATGGTTGCACCAAACTCCCCTAAAGAGCGTGCAAAACCTAATACTAAACCCGCCAGTACACCTGGAAGAGAAAGAGGTAGCGTG
>ENA-OWLQ01000127-OWLQ01000127.1-human-metagenome-genome-assembly--contig:-NODE-127-length-8826-cov-5.196329_pt1 | contig 8826 bp, 5 predicted proteins | sample MGYA00245354_ERZ651114 | MGnify/ENA primary metagenome ERZ651114 (study PRJEB26857, sample SAMN00035160) | human metagenome | isolation source: G_DNA_Saliva | study: EMG produced TPA metagenomics assembly of... | reverse complement strand
AGGGAAGGGTGCGTCTACGCTTCTTTTTGTCTTAGTCCCTAGGGTTAGCCCACACCGAGAGATAGCCAGCGCCTAATCACGCTATGCGCTTATGGCAAACAACCAACTCTCTCAAGCCAAGAAGGGGAAGAAGGATGAATTCTACACCCAGCTGGCGGACATCGACGCTGAGCTCAAGCACTATCGAGGACACTTCGCAGACAAGACGGTGCTCTGCAACTGTGACGATCCTAGGATGAGCAACTTCTTCTACTACTTCGTCCTAAACTTCCATCACCTCGGTCTCAAGAAGCTCATCACGACCTGCTACAAGAATCAAAATCCAGATCTCTTCTCTGTCAGTGCGACCGAGCAGGCGGTCTACCTCGTCTACGAGGGAGAAGATATCGGCATGCCACCTAACCCGAATATCGCTGGACTCGTGCATCCGCTGAAAGGGGATGGGGACTTCCGCAGTGAAGAGTGTATCGAGTTCCTCAAAGAAGCAGATATCGTCGTCACCAATCCTCCCTTCTCTCTCTTCCGTGAATACATCGCTCAGCTGATCGAATACCAGAAGAAGTTTATCATCATCGGTAATATAAATGCCGTCACCTATAAGGAGATCTTCCCTTTCGTACAGAGTGAGCAGATCTGGCTAGGGCCAAGCATTCATAGCGGAGACCGTGAGTTTGAGATACCAAGCAGTTACCCCCTGGAAGCTGCGAGTTCCCGCATAGATGGTGACGGGCGAAAATTCATACGCATGAAGGGTGTACGTTGGTTTACCAACTTAGACTTTCCCCAACGTCACCAGGCACTTATCCTTCACAAGAAGTATAGGCCAGAGGAATACCCCCACTACGATAACTACGATGCGATCAACGTAAATAAGACCGCTGATATTCCCTGTGACTATGACGGAGTAATGGGAGTACCCATTACCTACCTGGATAAGCACAACCCCGATCAGTTCGAGATACTCGACGCGAATGACTTTATCATCGGGAATAGAGCTCCCCAAAAGCCCCATGGCCTAATTAAAGATAAGGATGGGAGTGTAGAAGGGCGAATCGTATACGCACGCATACTTATCCGCAAACGCAAATAGCAAGAACCTATGAACATTCGACTAGTACACATTAAAGTCCGTGATCTATTCAACGGATATCAAGACAACGGCGACAAGGGTGTCGTCGCCTATGGAGGCAAGCTGGATGTGCGCCCTGCCTACCAGCGCGAATTCGTCTACAAGCCCGAGCAACAGCAAGCGGTCATCGATACCCTTAGCAAGGGCTACCCGCTAAACGTCATGTACTGGGCTGATCATGGGAATGGGCGCTATGAGCTCATTGATGGTCAGCAAAGGACGCTATCTATCTGCACCTTCCTCGATGGGGACTTCTCCTGTGCTGGACTCTTTGGCATTAAGCAGCCTCAAGCATTCCACACGCTTCCAGAGGACCTAAGGGAGCAACTTCTTGACTACGAACTCACCGTCTATATCTGCGATGGGACAGAGAGTGAGAAGCTCGAGTGGTTCAAGACCATCAATATCGCAGGCGAAGAGCTTACCGACCAAGAGCTACGTAATGCGGTCTATACAGGACCCTGGGTATCAGATGCGAAGCGCTACTTCAGCAAGACGGGCTGTGTCGCTTACGGGCTTGGGAATCAGTACCTCAAGGGAACAGCTAACCGCCAGGACTACCTGGAGACCGTGATCTATTGGTATGGTGACCGAGAGAACCCCAAGCAAAGCATCGAGGAGTGTATGATGAAGCACCAGCACGATCCTGATGCCCTAGACCTTTGGACTTATTTCCAACGTGTCATCGAATGGGTCAAGGAGCTCTTCCCCACCTATCGCAAGGAGATGAAAGAGCTTCCCTGGGGGATCTATTACAACAGATACCACAAGAACACCTACGACCCAATAGCACTGGAGAAGGAGGTTGCCACCCTGATGGCTGATGATGATGTGACTAAGAAGAGTGGCATCTATAAGTACGTCTTGGAGAAGGCGATCGGGAACGACGACCCGAGCGTGCTCGGCATCCGAGCCTTCAGCGACAGCCAAAAGCGCACCGTCTACGAGCAGCAGGGCGGGATCTGCACCTGCTGTGGGAAGGAGTACAAGTACGAGGAGATGGAGGGCGACCACATCAAGCCTTGGAGCAAGGGCGGGAAGACCGAGATAGAGAATCTACAGATGCTTTGCCGAGACTGCAACCGCCGCAAGAGCAATAAGTAGCTACGGATAGAAGTAGACAGCACACGGCCTCCTTGCCTTATTAGGCAAAGGAGTAGTTGCCACCTCTATACCATAATATATAAAGGAGAGCCCCAGCCGAATGATCTGATAGCAGACATTCGGCTGGGGCTCTCCTCCTACTTATCCTCGGTACCACTCAACACAAAGACTTCTCATACACGTGCCAGAAGTAGCGCAATGCGCGGTAGCATATACGCACCCTACATAAAGAAATTAAATAAGTATCCGCATGGAAACGCACCATCTTTTAGATAATTAAAAAGCTATACAAGAGAAGCATAGCGCCCCTGAAGGGAGGTATTTACCAGCGGACTTGCATAGGAAAGAAAGATTGCTACCTTTGCTCATAGAGTCTGATATAGTACACAGACTGCCATGGAGCGAGGGAGATCCGAGTACCACCTCCCCTCACATCGACAGACTGCACTGCCATCAGACCGCAGGAATGCTTGTGGCAAGCGGCCGCATGCTCCTCAACAGAGCTCCTCATCTCGCAGTGGCACACACATCAAATATCACACGTCACATCTTTACCACAGCGAGATGACGACCGAGGAATCATCACCCAAGGGTCACACTCCCCCACAGCAGTCTAACATCCGTTTCACCCTAATCACCACAAGTCTAATGAGAAAGAGTTTACTCTTCGCCCTACTCCTCTGCATTTCTATTGGAGTAGCGTGGGCTCAGAAAAAGCAAGTCACCGTCACCGGTGTCGTCATCGCTGCAGATGACAAGGAGCCCGTGGTCGCCGCATCCGTGACCTGCGTCGAGTTCCCCTCCCACGGGGTCTTGACCGACGTCAACGGGAAGTTCACGCTCCGTCTCCCTGCCGAGGCTAAGACCCTCAAGGTCTCCAGCATTGGCTACCTCACCCAAACCGTAGCCATCACGGGGCAAGAGCTCAAGATCACCCTAAAGAATGAGGAAAAGTCGATCGATAAGGTCGTCGTCGTCGCCTATGGTACGCAGACTAAGAACTCCTTCACGGGGTCAGCGGCTCGTATCGACGTCGCCAGCCTAACGAAGAAGACGGGATCTAATATCACCTCGGCTCTCGAAGGGGCTTCTCCTGGGGTTCAGGTCTTCACGACCAGTGGCCAGCCTGGTGCAGCCGCTACGGTACAGATCCGTGGTATCGGCTCTGTGAACTCCAGCACGTCACCTCTCTACGTCATCGACGGGGTACCCTACACCAGCCTCCTCAGCGGCTTCAACATGGCCGACGTCGAGAACCTCACGGTGCTCAAGGACGCTTCGGCTACCGCGCTCTACGGGGCACGCGCTGCTAACGGGGTCGTCCTCATCACGACGAAGCAGGGTAAGGCTGGCCGTCTCTCCTTCGACGCCGAGATTAAGAGTGGGATCAACGTCCGCTATCTCCCCCAGTACGATGTCATCGACTCTCCTGAAGAATATATGGAGGTAGCCTACGAGGCCATGAAGAACACCTACGAACGCTTCGGTCTCAAGGATAAGCTCACCCAGCTCTACAACAATCCTAACGCTAAGTTCGCCGACGGCAAGACCATCGCCGACGCTCCTAAGAACGCAGCCGACCTGCTCTTCTTCCCTGGGATCCTCGCAGGTGGCGAAGATGCTACCGGTATCTGGGACCACTACAATCTCTGGAAGGCTGGCTCAGGTCAGATGATCGATGTGAACACGGGCAAGTTCAACAACAGCTACAAGCGCCTCTACACGCCCGAGTCTTGGCGTGATCACATCTTCCGTACTGGTCGCATCACGGAAACGAATGTACGCGTATCAGGTGGCTCTGAGAAGGTCAACTTCTCCTCCTCACTGGGGTATCAGGACAACATCGGGTACTACATCAGCTCCGAATTCAATCGCCTGAACCTACGTAACAACGTCACCGTCCGCCCCACGAAGGACTTCAAGGTAAGCCTCGGCCTCGCCTACTCTCGCTCACTCGCTAAGAGCCCAGGCCAGGGGAGCAACTCCAACAACGGCTTCCAGTTCGTCAACCAGATCCCTGCGATCTACCCTGTCTTCGAGCACGACGAAAACGGGAACCTCGTCAATGACCCCAAGATCCCTGGTGGCAAGAGCTACGACTACGGTCAGACCTCCGAAGGTAGCCGTGCCTATGCTGGTGGTATCAACCCTGCTGGTGCTGTCCGCCTCGACCGCGACGAAGACCTCACGAACCTCACTACGGGGAACCTCAACCTCGAGTATCGCTTCCTCAAGGACTTCAAGCTCGCCGTCACCTACGGCTTCCAGTCTACGGCCTCCAAGAACGAAACGCTGGCTAACCCCTACTACGGGGATGCTGCGAAGATCGGCCGTATCTCCAATACGAATGAAAACGACTTCAGCTGGACGCTCAACGAGATCCTCTCTTGGGGCAAGACCTTCGGTGACCACACCGTAGATGCCTTCATCGCTCACGAAGCCACAAAGAACGAGCTCGACTTCCACTACTCGGGCAAGAAGAAGCTCATCCTCGGGAACGTAACCACCCTCGATGACGGTCTCATCCGTGGTGATATCTCTGGCTACCGCCTGACCTACGCTATCGAGAGCTACTTCGGTCAAGCTCGCTACGACTATCAGAACAAGTACTACCTGAGTACCTCGGTCCGCCGAGATGGCTCTTCGCGCTTCGCTCCCGACTACCGTTGGGGTACCTTCGGCTCGGTCGGTGCCGCTTGGATCATCAGCAAGGAAAAGTTCCTCTCCTCGGTCAAGTGGATCAACAACCTCAAGCTCAAGGCCAGCTATGGTGTCCTGGGGAACCAGTCCCTGAACCTCGCCTACGGTAGCACTACCCCTAACTACTACCTCTACCACGACTTCTACGAAGTAGACAACTTCAATAACTCTCCCTCGTTCTCCTTCTATGCCAAGGGTAACAGTGCCCTACAGTGGGAGCGCTCTGGCACCTTCAACGTGGGCTTCGAGTCTCGCCTCTTCAACGCTCTCGAGCTCAACGTCGACTACTTCGTCAAGACGACGGACAACATGCTCTTCAAGAAGCAAGTCGCTCCTTCACTTGGCTATGCTTACTATCCTGTGAGCGAAGGTCGCCTGCGCAACAACGGGCTTGAAGTCGAGCTTAACTGGGAGGCCTACAAGAGCAAGGACATCTCTGTGAACGTCCGCGCTAATGGTGGCTACTACAAGAATAAGATGCTCATCATGCCCGTCGACCCCTTCGGCGTACCCAAGCACTACGAGCTCCAGGGCAACTATGCTTACAAGAAGGGTCACTCCGTACTCGACTACTACATGCCTATCTGGAAGGGTGTCAGCAATGAAGGGCTGCCTATGTGGAAGGCCTACACCTACAAGGATGCCAGTGGCAATGATGCCTACGTCACCGACTACGAGAAGTACATCAGCACGGGTGGTGACACCAAGGCACTCACCGAGACGACGACTTCGGACTACAACAAGGCTGTCAACGAATTCGTCGGCAAGAGCGCTATCCCTGACTTCGTCGGCGGCTTCGGCTTCGATGTACAGATCAAGAACGTCAGCATCTCGACGAACTTCAGCTACGGCCTCGGCGGTTGGGGTTACGACGGTGTCTACGCTGGCCTGATGAGCAGCGGTAGCGTCATCGGTACCCGCAACTGGCACAAGGATATCCGCAACTACTGGAGCAGCGACAAGCACACTGATCTGCCTATCCTCACGCACAACGTGGAAGCAGTTAAGTTCGCTAACTCGACCTCTACGCGCTTCCTCACGAGCCGCTCCTTCCTCACGCTCAGCAATGCTCGTATCAGCTACGACCTGCCCAAGAGCCTGATGAAGCACCTCGGCCTCAACAGCGCCTCCGTCTACGTCAGCGGTGACAACCTCTTCCTCATCTCCGCTCGTAAGGGCTACGCTGCTATGACCAGCCTCAGTGGGGGCTCAGGTACGAACCGCTACCTGCCTGTATCGACCTTCGTCGCAGGGGCACGCATCAGCTTCTAATTCGTCTCACCTCTTATACACCTATATACTATGCGTACAAGTATAAGAACCTTCGTAGGGGCTGCACTCGCCCTGGTCGCCCTCTCGGCTTGTAAGAAGGACTTCCTCGAGCAAGATCCCTCCCAGCTATTCACGGCCGATCAGCTCAAGAAGGCCAGCCAGTGGAATGATGGTATCAACGAGGGATACATCAATGGTATCCTCAGTACCTTCTTCAAAAACGGGCAATCCTCCAGCCGTCACGATGACTTCGCACAGAAGGCCTTCGATATCAGCTCTGACCTCATGTCTGGCGATATGGAGCTGCAAGGGGGGCTGGGCTATGGATGGTTCCAAGAGGCAGCACGCCTGCTCTCGTACAAGCGAGATGGGGCCCTCAACTATGCCGTCTGGCGTATCAGCTACCGCACGATATCTATGGCTAACAGCTTCTTCCGCTCAAGCACGGGTGACACGACGCCTCCCGAAGTGACGACGGAGCCGAATCTGAAGGCCAAGAGAATGAAGGACATCTTTGACTGGGGGCAGGTGAAGACGCTCCGCGCCTTGGCCTACCTCAACCTGGTACACTTCTATGGCAAGCCCTATGCAAACGACACGAAGAGCCTCACCGTAGTACCCATCTATGCGGCTACCGACGATGCCAGCAAGCCACAGAAGCTCGCCACCATCGAAGAGATCTACAACCAGATCGTCAAGGACCTCACCGAGGGTATCGCTGCTATGGACGTCTCTGGCATGCAGCGAGCTGACCGCCAGTACATCGACCAGACAGTCGCTAAGGGTGCTCTGGCTCGAGCCTACATGGACATGGGGAAGTGGAGCGAAGCTTACGCAGTAGCCAATGACGTGATCACGAATCAAGCCGCCAACTACCCCCTCATCCCGGCCAGCGAGCTGACGACCAACGGCTTCAACAACTATAAGACTCCTGAATTCATCTGGGCTATCGATATCACAGAGGATATCACAGGCTCACTGAGAAGCTTCTGGGGGCACATGGATATCTACACCTATAGCTATGCTGCCGTCGGTGCCCGCAAGGGTATCAACAAGTACCTCCAGGATCAGATCCCCGAGTACGACCTGCGTAAGAATTGGTTCCACCCCAAGAGTGGGATACCCTGGAACAAGTTCTTCTCCGCTACGGGTAAGCCCATCGGTACGATGGCAGACCGCACGTGGCTGAGCGACATTGTCTTCATGCGTATGGCTGAGATCTACCTCATCGCTTCCGAAGCTGCCGCTCGCAATGGTGATGATGCCTCTGCAAAGACCATCCTGCTGAAGCTCCTCAAGGAGCGTACCGCTGCGGATAAGTACTCCGATGTAGAGACCACTATCACGGGTCTCAACCACGATGAGCTGCTGGAAAAGATCTTCTACAACTGGCGTGTCGAAATGTGGGGCGAAGGCCTTGCCCTGACGGTGATCAAGCGCTTCAAGTACGACAACAAGCGCTCGGCTCGCAGTCTCTTCTTCAAGGAAGAGGCCATCAAGTGGGATGACTCTCGCCTCGTCTATGAAATTCCTCAGAACGAAACGACCAACAACCCGCTGATCAAGTAACTGAATCCCACAGGCTCTCATCGGGCCATCCTCTAAGTGATAGTGCCCCCGTAGTCCTCTTGCTACGGGGGCGCTATACCTATATAAAATAGGGGTGCTTATCCCTCCTCGACGAGCATTCACCACTCCTCATGCGAAGCTCGCGGATAAATCTTTTGCCTACATATAGTATGTAGACGAATATATTCGTATATTTGTGGTCAAGAAAACAAGTGTACGCAACGTACAGGATCAACATCAACCACTAAAGATACAGTGTAAACGGTATGGAAATCAAGAAGTCACCAGAAGCTGACCTCGAGAAGGGCAAGGGGCTCTCGCTCCTACTGGGTCTCGTCGTAGCACTCTCCCTGACCTTCGTAAGCTTGGAGTGGCGTAGCTCTGTTGCCCAAGCAGGCAACCTTGATGGAGCTGGCAACAAGGCCGAAATGGAAGAAGCGCTCCTCGTCAAGGAAGAGCAACCTGAGGATAAGCCTGAAGAGCCTAAGCCACAGGAGCAGCCCCAGCAGACCGAGATCCAGCTACCTCAGGAATTCAAGGTCGTGGACAACAACGTCAAGGTCGAAAAGCCCTCCTTCGTCTCTGCCGATGAAGGTAAGGATCTTCCTCCCGTCAACATCCCCTTCGGCCCCAAGGATGTCCCAGGCACACCTACTGAAGAACTCTCTGATGAGCCCTTCGAAGTCGTAGAAGAGCAGCCTGAGTTCCCCGGTGGTATGAATGCCTTCCGTAAGTATCTGCAGGATCACCTCCACTACCCAGAGAGTGCACAGGATGCAGGTATCCAGGGTAAGGTCATCGTCCGCTTCGTCGTAGAGCGTGACGGCTCTGCTACCGCTGTAGAAGTCTATAAGGGTGTAGACCCCGCACTCGACAAGGAAGCTGTCCGCGTGGTCAAGTCCATCCCAAAGTGGAAGCCAGGTAAGCAGCAGGGTAAGGCTGTACGTACGCGCTACGTCATCCCTATCGTCTTCTCTCTGCAGTAAGACCTCTTCACGCACTCCACACGGAGGCGACACATACAGCTCGGGCAGATGCTCTCCACAGTGGAG
>ENA-OWLQ01000123-OWLQ01000123.1-human-metagenome-genome-assembly--contig:-NODE-123-length-8935-cov-17.741779_pt1 | contig 8935 bp, 10 predicted proteins | sample MGYA00245354_ERZ651114 | MGnify/ENA primary metagenome ERZ651114 (study PRJEB26857, sample SAMN00035160) | human metagenome | isolation source: G_DNA_Saliva | study: EMG produced TPA metagenomics assembly... | reverse complement strand
CGCCGAATTGCTCAATCCCCATATTCACGCCTGTTAAGAACGGAATTGAGTACACGATCATGTTATTGCCTGTTTCAGCAATGATAGTGTCATAGTAATGTTTGATTTCAGGGAAGCTGAATTTATAGTAGAACGGGGTTACTGCAGAAAGACTGTCATAGCCTAATTCGGTTGCATATTTACCTAATTCCACTGCTTCATGTAAGTTCACACTACCCACTTGTGCGATTAGCGCGACTTGGTCTTTTGCTTCATCTTTCGCGATACGGAAAATTTGTTTTTTCTCTTCCGTAGAAAGCATGAAGTTTTCACCTGTTGAACCGCCTACATATAAACCATCAATTTTCATCTTATCAATGTTATAGCGAATGATTTCACGCAAACCTTTTTCATTGATAGAGCCATCTTCATTGAATGATACTAATAACGCACTAAAAATACCTTTTAAGTTACGCATTTTTCTCTCCTATTTGATACGTTGTTCTAAAATGACATTTAATGTTTTTTGCTTTATTTTGACCGCACTTTCCTGTGATGCCTGTACTAATAAAGCGTAAATCAAATCTAATACGAATAATTGAGCAATCTTCGTACCGATAGAGTCGCCTTGCAACTTGCCTTGCTTATTCCCATTCACTAAAACAAGATCGGCATATTCTGTGATGGGTGAACGCAAACTGTGCGTAATCGCAATGGTTTTGGCACCGTTTTCTTTGGCAATTTTCATGGTATGAGTGGTTTCTTGAGAATAACCGGAATGGCTCAAACCAATTGCCACATCTTTTTTCGTCAATAACGATGCCTGCATATACATAAAATGGTTGTTACCTGTCGCATCCACTTGCACACCGATACGCATCAGTTTATTTTTGGCATCTTCCGCGGTAATACCTGATGTACCCACACCAAATAAAAAGACTCGATTTGCTTGCTGAATGGCTTTTACTGCTTCTTCCAACTGCTCAAAATCTAATAAATTAATGGTTTCATCCATCACGTTATTGATGGCAGATTTCAGCTTATGCGCAATATTCAATGAGTTGTCAGAATCGGTAATATCTGAATCTAATACGGTGTTATCTTTGCCATCTTTTGTGGCAAGCTCGATGGATAATTCCAATTTAAAATCACTGAAGCCTTTAAAGCCGAGAGTGCGGCAAAAACGCACAAAGGTCGCTTCTCCGACTTCTAAATGGGCGGCAATTTCAGCTAAAGGCGCTTGCACTGCAAGATCGGGATTCAATAAAATCGCATCCGCAATTTTCTTTTCAGTTTTCGTTAAACTGCGATACAACGAGCTGATAGTATTTAAAATATTGCCGTTTTTAGCCATACACTACCCCAGTGTTTTTGGCTTGTAGCAAGCAATCTTTTACCCAGTAAGCCGCGCCAATCAAGCCTGCATCTTGTCCAAATTGAGCACTTTCTAATTCGCAATGATAAACAGCGGGAAGTTCGCTTAATAAAGATTGAACTAGCGGTAAATAACCTTCTGCCAACCCTACACTACCGCCAACCACGACTTTTTGCATGTCTAATCCAATCTTCAAATCTGCAATTAAATTCGCAATAGCTTGGGCTGAACGAGTCACAAGTGCGGTTGCTTTTTCATCATTTTGACGAAAACGCGCAAAAACTTCTTTCGGATCACAAGGATCATCCCATTGAGAAGAAACCGCTTCAATCGCTCGACCTGATGCAATGGATTCAACACAACCACGGCGACCACAACCACAAATTGGACCATTAGGATCGGCCAAAGTATGGCCTATATGCCCCGCAATACCGTTTGGCTCAGTAAGTAAACGATGATTTAAAATTAAACCGCCCCCTACGCCTGTGGAAACAGTAATAAAGGTAAAGTTTTGAACATCATTAGGATTTTGTAGTTGATACTCTGCATAGGCTGCCGCTTGCACATCATTAAGTAAACCAATCGGTTTATCAGTATGCTGTGCAATGCTGTCTTTTAATGGGAATTGGGCTAATCCACCCAGGTTTTTAGGATTAAGTGCGGTCAGAATGCCTTGATTAATAATGCCCGTTGAAGCAACGGCGACATAATCAAACTGCCCTTCATATTCTTTTACCAACTGAGCAAGGGTTTGATGCATCGCTTGCGCAGCATCATCTTGTGGCGTGGAAATCTGTTTTCGGTGTTGAATTTCACCATTTTTCACTATAGCAGAAGCGATTTTCGTGCCACCAATATCTAATGCCAAACAACGCTGTAATGTCTGACCACTATCCACTGTTAATGACATATCTTCTTCCTTTATTTTTTCGCTGAATGAATGGCTTCGGTAAACCAACTTACGATATGCTCTAAACGCGTTAATGCAGAACCAACTGTCACACAATAAGCACCAATTTCAATTGCTGTTTTCGCCAACTCAGGGGTGTTATAACGTCCTTCCGCCATGACTCGACAGCCTGCAGCTTTCAAATCTTTAACTAATTGATAATCAGGCTCCTCCGGCACACTACCACCTGTGTAGCCAGACATCGTACTGCCCACGATATCAAAACCCAGTTTTTGACAGTACAAGCCTTCTTCTAAATTCGAACAATCCGCCATGGCCAAACAGCCTAATTCGTGGATTTTTTTGACCGCACTTTCAATATCTACCGGTCTAGGGCGATTCGTACCATCCACGGCGATAATATCTGCACCGGCTTTCGCTAAATCTTCAATATCATGCAAAAACGGGGTAATTCGTACAGGGCTGTCAGGTAAATCACGTTTCACAATACCAATAATCGGTACATTCACAGTAGGGCGTGTTGCTTTAAGATTTTCTATGCCCTCGATACGCAATCCGGCGGCTCCACCAGTGACAGAAGCCTGTGCCATGGCTGCCACGATTTCTGGTTTATCCATCGGGCCGTCATCGACAGGCTGACAAGAAGCAATAAGACCAAATTTGATTTTATCTAAGACTTCATTATGTGATAATTTCGACATATAAACTCCTACATTAGACAGTAACACCTGGTTTCCTTTTGGCTTTCTGGCCATTATAGTAAAACATAGTAAAACTTGCACCATAAAAAAATATTTTTTGAAGTACAATTTCAAAATTTGTGATCGGCTTCTCAATTTTGAGATAAAGTTGCCACATTTATACAAAATATTTTTTTTACTTTAGAATATGAAGTAATACTTCATTACTATAATATAGGAGAAAAAAATGAATGTGTTAGGTTATGCGCAAAAAATTGGGCAAGCCTTAATGGTACCTGTTGCTGTCTTACCAGCAGCGGCTGTACTAATGGGGATTGGTTATTGGCTTGACCCAGATGGCTGGGGAGCTAACAGTCAACTTGCTGCATTTTTAATTAAATCAGGCGGTGCTATCATCGATAACATGGGCCTGCTTTTTGCCGTTGGCGTTGCTTTCGGTTTATCTAAGGACAAACATGGTTCCGCTGCACTTTCAGGTTTAGTGGGTTACTATGTGGTAACCACTCTACTTTCACCTGGCAGTGTTGCTCAGCTACAACATATTGATGTAAGTGAAGTGCCAGCCGCCTTCGGGAAAATCAATAACCAATTTATTGGGATTTTGATCGGGGTGATTTCAGCTGAACTTTACAATCGCTTCTATCAAGTAGAATTGCCAAAAGCGCTTTCCTTCTTTAGCGGAAAACGCCTTGTGCCAATCGTTGTTTCTTTTGTCATGATGTTCATCAGCTTCGTATTGCTTTACATCTGGCCATATATTTTCGGCGGTTTAGTGTCATTCGGTGAAAGTATTAAAGACTTAGGCGCTGTTGGTGCAGGTCTTTACGGTTTCTTCAACCGCTTACTCATTCCTGTTGGCTTACACCACGCATTGAACTCAGTATTCTGGTTTGACGTTGCAGGCATCAATGACATTCCAAACTTCTTAGGTGGTGCGAAATCACTTGCTGAAGGCACTGCAACGGTTGGTGTAACCGGTATGTATCAAGCAGGTTTCTTCCCTGTCATGATGTTCGGTTTACCGGGTGCCGCATTAGCGATTTATCTCAGCGCTAAACCAAGCCAAAGAACTAAAGTGGCATCAATCATGCTTGCGGGTGCGTTTGCCTCATTCTTCACTGGTATCACTGAACCATTAGAATTCTCTTTCATGTTTGTTGCGCCAGTGCTTTACTTCATCCACGCAGTATTAACTGGTATTTCTGTCTTTATCGCAGCAACAATGCATTGGATCGCAGGCTTCGGTTTCAGTGCGGGTCTCGTGGATATGGTGCTTTCATCACGCAACCCATTAGCCGTTGAATGGTATATGCTAATCGTACAAGGCTTAGTATTCTTCGTGATTTACTATGCAGTATTCCGTTTTGCAATTAAAGCTTTCAACTTAAAAACATTAGGTCGTACAGAAGAAGCAGAAGAAACCACTGCAGCACAACCAGCAGCGAGCCAATCTCGCGAAGAAAGAGCTGTCAAATTTATTGATGCTTTAGGTGGTGCTGATAACTTCAAAAATATTGATGCTTGTATCACTCGCTTACGTTTAAGCTTAGTGGACCAACACAAAATTAATGAAGAACAGCTTAAGTCTCTTGGCGCAAAAGGTATCGTGAAAATTGGTAACGATGGCTTACAAGTGGTTCTCGGCCCTGAGGCTGAACTTGTGGCAGAAGCCATGAAACAAAAAGTGAAATAAAACACACCAAATTAAATGCCGACTCAGAAATGGGTCGGTATTTTTTTGCCAAAAATAAAGTAAAAAATGACCGCACTTTAGCTGAGAATTTCTCGTTTGAAGTGAGTTAAATAAAGTTTGAAAATTGAAGATTGTTTTGAAGGGTGGTGGAACTAAGCAGAATTGGTCTTAACAGCAAGTGGCTTACTGCATCGCATCCCTGCGGGATTTCTACCTAGCCCACCATAGATTTAAAGCATCTCTGGGGTTCCAGTCTGCGATATAAAATTAAAAGATTCAGAATCTTTTAAAAGCCACTTATATATTCAGGAGACCAATCCTGACTTCCAAAGAAACTACATTGGAAGGCAGTGGTATGATAGAAGTCTTCCGCTATTTTGTCAATTAAGATATTGCACTAAAAGAAGTATTTTTTCGCTTTTCGTATAAAAATTAACAAAGGCATTTCAACTATCACATCAATGTAACAAAAACAAAATAACCGTCTTATTAAAGACGGTTATTTTTACTATCGAGTGCCGTAAACCACAATGGTTTTACCGTGCGCATGAATTAGATTTTGATCTTCCAGCATCTTAATTATTCGCCCTACGGTTTCACGTGAACAGCCCACCATTTGACCGATTTCCTGACGCGTAATTTTAATTTGCATACCATCAGGATGAGTCATGGCTTCAGGTTGTTTTGCTAGATGCATAAGCGCCTGAGCAATACGGCCTGCCACATCCAAAAAGGCCAAGTTAGTCACTTGTCGAGATGTATTCTGCAAGCGTTTTGATAACTGAGAAGTAAGGAACATTAAAATCTCAGGATTAATTTGAATAAGCTGACGATATTTTTTATAGGAAATTTCTGCAATTTCACAAGGGGTTTTCGTTTTTACCCAAGCAGAACGTTTCGAACCTTCGTCAAATAAACCTGCTTCACCAAAAAATTGTCCGGCACCTAAATAAGATAAAATCATCTCTTTGCCTTCATCATCTTTCGATGAAACCATCACCGTTCCTTTAATTAAGAAATATAAAATATTGGCATCTTCCCCTGCATGGATTAAGGTCGATTTTGCAGGATATTTATGCAAATGACAGTGCGTTAGGAACCAATCCAGAGCAGGATCGCGTTGCTGATCATCGTCTTGTAACTTTTGTTCTTCAAGTAATTCTACATCTTCTGACATATAAGCTCCTATTGATTCATTTTAGAAATTCCATTTTATCTTTTATATCAATGGATTCATGTAATTCTGACCAAACAATCACTGCACTTCCATTGTGAATCTTGTTTAGTAGGTGTTGTTTTTTTTGTTCTAACGAAAATTCGTGTGAACCATAATCGGTACCTTCTCTAAGTACCACACTTTCCACAATATTTTCTAAGGTTTCTGTTGGCAATTCTTGCCACGGAATAATCATATATTTATCAACTAAAGTCAATTAAGCAAAAAGCGGTTCTAGAAAACGCCATTGCTGTTCAAAACTTTGATTTGCGCCTAAACGGAAGTTTGTGCGGACATAACGCATAAACTGCCCTTCACAAAGGGTCACTAAATGCCCTGCAATAATACGTTCATCAACGTTAAAACCGCGCCCTTCACGTAATTTGCGCATTTGTAAAATATTCACAAATTGCATTTCAAGACGATCGAAAAATTGGGCGACACGAGCCTGTAAAAGTGGCTCTTCAAACATCAATGCATGTCCAGTCAAAATACGGGTTAAACCTGGGTTTTTACGTGCAAAGTCGAGGATCATCTGCATAATGTCACGCACTCGATTCATCGTATTGATTTCATTACGAATTGATGTGGTGATACGGCTAAATAAATTCGCTTCGATATTATCGATCAACGCTTCAAACATTTTGGTTTTACTTGGGAAGTAACGATAAAGAGCCGCTTCTGACACCCCTACTTCTTCCGCTAAACGCGCTGTCGTCATACGCTCCATTCCGCGTTCAGAATGCAGCATATGGGTAAGCACCGTCAACACTTGTTGCCGACGTTCTTTTACCGTACGTTTTTCGATTTTTGGCGGTTTGATTTCCGCGGCAATCTCATCAACTTCTACGAGAGATAATTGTTCTACCATAGTTTATTTTTTACCTGAATGACCAAAACCGCCCTCACCGCGTTCAGTTTCGGTAAATTCGCTGACAATATTGAATTCTGCTTGTACGACTGGCACAAAGACTAATTGCGCAATACGGTCACCAACTTCAATTTTGAACGGTTCATGACCACGATTCCATACAGACACCATTAATGGACCTTGATAATCTGAATCAATTAAGCCGACCAAGTTACCTAATACGATACCGTGTTTATGACCTAAACCTGAACGAGGCAAAATCACTGCTGCAAGGTTCGGATCGGCAATATAAATTGAAAGGCCTGTTGGGATAAGTTTGGTTTCGCCTGGTTGAATTTCGATGCCTTCTTCAAGCAATGCACGTAAATCCAAACCTGCTGAACCTTCAGTTGCATAGGTTGGTAAAGGAAATTCGTTGCCAATACGGCTATCTAAAATTTTTACATCAATTTTTTTCATGCTTATTTATCCTTTAAAAGAAATCTGTCATACAAAAGTGCGGTCACAAAATCCAACGAATTTTGAGCCTATTTTATTTGTGATAATGCTCAACAATTTCAGTGACCAACACTTCTGCCAATTTATTTTTATCAGCTAACGGCAACGCTTTTTCGCCTGTTTTCCAAAAGATCTGCAAGGCATTTTGATCTTGTCCGAATACTTGCCCACCCGATACATCATTGGCACAAATCATATCTAAATTTTTGCGTTGAAGTTTGATCTTCGCATATTCAGCGACATTTTGCGTTTCAGCTGCAAAGCCTACAACAAATGGACGATCTTTTTCTAAACTTGCCACACTTGCGATAATGTCTGGATTTTTCACCAATTTAAGAGAAAGCTCATCGTTATCATTGGTTTTCTTAATTTTTTGATCAGCAACTTCCGCAACCCGATAATCTGCCACCGCAGCACAGCCAATAAAGATACGATTTTTGACCGCACTTTCAAGAGAGGCTTGCCACATTTCATGGGCGGTTGTCACATCAATACGATGAACATTTTTCGGTGTAGCCAGATTAACAGGCCCTGCAATTAAGGTGACATTTGCTCCACGTTTTGCAAAGACCTCGGCAATTGCAAAGCCCATTTTACCTGAGCTGTGATTAGAAATATAACGAACAGGATCGATAGCTTCACGCGTTGGGCCTGCCGTAATGGTGACACTTAAATCGGCTAAATCCTGCTGAACAGCAAAAAGTGATTGAAGTGATTCGAAAATTTCAGCCGGTTCAGACATTCTGCCTGCGCCCACATCGCCACAAGCTTGAAAGCCACTATTTGGCCCAACAAAATGAATACCTCGCACAGAAAGAGCTGTCAAATTTTGTTGTGTAATCGCCTGGCGGTACATTTGCTGATTCATAGCAGGTGCGAGCAAAATAGGGGCACTTGTCGCGAGACAGATCGTGCTGAGTAAATCATTTGCCATTCCAACGGTTAAACGCGCAATAAAATTGGCACTGGCTGGCGCAATCACAATCGCATCAGCCCATTTGGCCAGCTCAATATGTCCCATGGCTAATTCAGCTTGTGGATCAAGTAAAGATTGAGAAACCGTATTACCCGAAATGGCTTGTAGCGTTAAAGGCGTGACAAATTCAGCAGCGGCAGGCGTTAAAGCCACTCGAACTTCTGCGTTAGATTTGCGTAATAAACGAATAAACTCAATGGTTTTATAGGCGGCAATGCCTCCTGTAATCCCGACAACAATACGCTTTCCGCTCAAGCTCATTTGCTACTCCGCTGCAACTTAATAGAATGGATATGTTTTGTGTGTTAGTACTTAACAACTTAAGGTCGCCTATTTTACTTCAAATTTCGCCAATAAAAAATTTTATTTTTGCGATCTCGATTTCAAAAATAAAACTAGTTTCTCGCAAAGATTGAAAACATCCTGAAAATTGACCGCACTTTTTTTCTTTTCATTAATTAATATGCAAACAAACTCTCCTTTAATGCCTCGTGAAAAATTGTTGAAATATGGCGTTGAAGCCCTAGAAGATCACGAATTACTCGCTATTTTTCTACGAACAGGGATTAAAGGTTGCCCTGTCATGGAATTATCACATAACGTGCTGCAACATTTTGGCTCTCTTCGAAGCTTATTAAGCGCAGATAAAGAAGCCTTTTGCAAAGTAAAAGGATTAGGCATTACGCAGTTTATTCAACTGCAAGCCACCACAGAAA
>ENA-OWLQ01000121-OWLQ01000121.1-human-metagenome-genome-assembly--contig:-NODE-121-length-8972-cov-6.896378_pt1 | contig 8972 bp, 3 predicted proteins | sample MGYA00245354_ERZ651114 | MGnify/ENA primary metagenome ERZ651114 (study PRJEB26857, sample SAMN00035160) | human metagenome | isolation source: G_DNA_Saliva | study: EMG produced TPA metagenomics assembly of... | reverse complement strand
AACTAGCCCTAATAGAAGCTATCCAAATGGACAATTCGCTTCCAGTTTTATTGGTTTAGCTCAACTCCATGAAAATGAAGATGGAAGCAAGAGTTTGCTGGGAACTTCTGGGATGGAGAGTTCCTTGAATAGTATTCTTGCAGGGAAAGACGGTATCATTACCTATGAAAAGGATCGTCTGGGTAATATTGTCCCCGGAACAGAACAAGTTTCCCAACAAACAGTAGATGGCAAGGATGTTTATACGACTATTTCCAGCACCCTTCAGTCCTTCATGGAGACCCAGATGAATGCCTTTCAAGAAAAAGTAAAAGGCAAGTATATGACAGCAACCTTGGTCAGTGCTAAAACAGGGGAAATTCTTGCAACAACGCAACGGCCGACCTTTGATGCAGATACTAAGGAAGGGCTGACTAAGGACTTTGTTTGGCGTGATATCCTCTATCAAAGTAACTATGAGCCAGGGTCAACCATGAAGGTCATGACGCTCGCTGCTGCTATTGATAATAACACTTTCCCAGGAGGAGAAGTTTTCAATAGTAGTGAGTTAAAAGTAGCAGATGCTACTATCCGAGATTGGGACGTAAATGAAGGATTAACTGGCGGAGGAATGATGACCTTTTCTCAAGGTTTCGCGCACTCAAGTAACGTTGGGATGACGCTTCTTGAGCAAAAGATGGGAGATGCTACCTGGCTTGATTATCTAAATCGCTTTAAATTTGGTGTTCCGACTCGTTTTGGCTTGACGGATGAATATGCAGGCCAACTTCCGGCTGACAATATCGTAAATATTGCTCAGAGTTCATTTGGACAAGGGATTTCAGTAACCCAGACGCAAATGATTCGTGCCTTCACGGCTATTGCCAACGATGGAGTCATGTTAGAACCTAAATTTATCAGTGCCTTATATGACCCAAATGACCAATCTGTTCGTAAATCTCAAAAAGAGATTGTAGGAAATCCTGTTTCCAAAGATGCGGCCAGTCTAACTCGAACCAACATGGTTTTGGTAGGAACAGATCCAGTTTATGGAACCATGCATAACCACAGTACAGGCAAGCCAACTGTAACTGTTCCTGGTCAAAATGTCGCCCTCAAGTCCGGTACAGCCCAGATTGCCGATGAGAAAAATGGAGGTTACTTAGTTGGTACGACCAATTACATTTTTTCGGCTGTATCGATGAACCCTGCTGAAAATCCTGATTTTATCCTCTATGTGACGGTTCAACAGCCTGAGCATTATTCAGGTATCCAGTTGGGAGAATTTGCCAATCCTATTTTGGAAAGAGCAGTGGCTATGAAAGATTCCCTTAACCTGCAATCTACCGCTAAAACGTTAGATCAGGTAACCAATCAAAGCGCTTATGCCATGCCTAGCATCAAGGACATTTCACCTGGTGATTTGGCAGAAGCCTTACGTCGCAATATTGTGCAACCAATCGTTGTGGGAACAGGAACAAAGATTAAAGAATCATCTGTAGAAGAAGGGACCAATCTTGCACCTAACCAGCAAGTTCTCCTCTTATCTGATAAAGCAGAGGAAGTTCCAGATATGTATGGTTGGACAAAAGCAACCGCAGAAGCTTTTTCTAAGTGGTTAAATATAGAACTCGTATTTGAAGGTTCGGGCTCTACTGTGCAGAAGCAGGATGTTCGTGCTAATACAGCCATCAAGGACATTAAAAAAATTACATTAACTTTAGGAGACTAATATGTTTATTTCTATCAGTGCTGGAATTGTGACATTTTTACTAACTTTAGTAGGAATTCCGGCCTTTATCCAATTTTATAGAAAGGCGCAAATTACAGGCCAGCAGATGCATGAGGATGTCAAACAGCACCAGGCAAAAGCTGGGACTCCTACAATGGGAGGTTTGGTTTTCTTAATTGCTTCTGTTTTAGTTGCTTTCTTTTTCGCCCTATTTAGTAATCAACTCAGCAATAATGTCGGTATGATTTTATTTATCTTGGTTCTTTATGGTTTAATCGGATTTTTAGATGACTTCCTCAAGGTCTTCCGTAAAATCAATGAGGGGTTGAATCCTAAGCAAAAATTGGCTCTTCAACTTCTAGGTGGTGTCATTTTCTACCTTTTCTATGAGCGCGGTGGCGATATGCTTTCTGTCTTTGGTTACCAACTGCATCTAGGGATTTTCTATATTGTCTTCGCTCTTTTCTGGCTAGTCGGTTTTTCAAACGCAGTCAACTTGACAGATGGTATTGACGGTCTAGCTAGTATTTCCGTTGTGATTAGCTTGTCTGCTTATGGAGTTATTGCCTATGTGCAAGGTCAGATGGATATCCTTCTAGTGATTTTTGCCATGATTGGTGGTTTGCTTGGTTTCTTTGTCTTTAACCATAAGCCTGCCAAGGTCTTTATGGGGGATGTGGGAAGTTTGGCCCTAGGTGGAATGCTGGCAGCTATCTCTATGGCCCTCCACCAAGAATGGACTCTCTTGATTATCGGAATTGTTTATGTCTTTGAAACAACTTCGGTCATGATGCAAGTCAGCTATTTCAAACTGACAGGTGGTAAACGTATTTTCCGTATGACGCCTGTGCATCACCATTTTGAGCTTGGAGGATTGTCTGGTAAAGGAAATCCTTGGAGCGAGTGGAAGGTTGATTTCTTCTTTTGGGGAGTGGGGCTTCTAGCAAGTCTCTTGACGCTAGCCTTTTTATACCTACTGTAAAAAATAATCCTTTATTGACAAAGAAATCAGGATGAAGCTTATCTTCATCCTGATTTTTGTGTGGTTAAACGTTAGTTTGATTCATCCTCTTTACTCTTAAGTAGAAAAGTTGCTGTTAAGACTAGACTCAATCCTGACAAGAATAGTAGTGGATTGGATGTTTCACCAGTAGCTGGAAGTTGTTCTTTAGGAGAATCATTTGCAGATTGAACAAGGTCTGGACTAGATGAAACTTGCTTAGAGCTGTTGGCTAATGGTTTGATATCTGTTTCACTTGGTTTTTGATTTGCAGTAATTGATGCTCCATTAGCTCGATAAACGACTGCATAGGTGCTGAAATGACTAGTCGTAAATTCTGCCATTCCCTCGCGAATAGTAAAATCGAGTGCCTGTAACTCTTTTGATGGAGTTAGGTAGTAAACATTTTCGACAGCAGAGGAAATAGGCAAGCGAACCAAGACAGATCCTTTTGGTTGTAAACTCTGGTCTGTTGAATTTTTAAGGTGAAGATCGTAAGCATCATAGGTCTTACCAAATAGTTCTTGAGTTAATACGCGTCTACTAGAAATATGAGAAACTCCCTCTAATTCAGTCGCTCCTCCAATAATTTCAACTTCAGTCCTTTCATCTTTTAAGACACGAAGTTTATATTCAGGAACAGAAACCGTAGGCGCTTGCTCTTGTCCTGCTGTGCCGATAGGTTTCGTGTACTCAGGGATAGAAACAGTAAGTGCTTGCTCTTGTCCTGCTGTGCCGATAGATTTAGTGTATTCAGGAATAGAAACCGTAGGTGGTTGTTCTAGTCCTGCTGTGCCGATAGGTTGAGTGTATTCAGGGATAGAAACCGTAGGCGCTTGCTCTAGCCCTGCTGTGCCGATAGGCTTAGTGTACTCAGGAATAGAAACGGTAGGAGCTTGTTCTATTCCTGCTGTGCCGACAGGTTTAGTGTACTCAGGAATAGAAACAGTAGGAGCTTGTTCTATTCCTGCTGTGCCGATAGGTTGAGTGTATTCAGGGATAGAAACAGTAGGTGGTTGTTCTAGTCCTGCTGTGCCGATAGGCTTAGTGTATTCAGGAATTTCTACAATAGGAGCAGGGTCATCTCCCTTGCTTGTAGTTGGCTGCTGATTCTCAACCTTCTTCTCATCCTTTTTGGTAAAGACAGCTACTACAGGACTGCTTGTTGTATTTCCCTGGATAGAATAAGCTTCTATCGCATTTCCAACTTTTCGATTGGTTTCGTCAGGGATAGGGATTTGTACCTGATTATCTTGGATTGATAAGACAGTCTGATCCCCAGTCGTAACCAGATGATTATCGTCTATCCTGCGCAAAACGAGTGGATCTTTGATACCTGGGAAGGTCACAGCGATTGCTTCCCAGTCTCCAGTTGGTAGGGTTAAGGAAATTTCTTTGTCATTTTCCTTAAGTGGTGTGATACTTGGACTATCCAAGCTTACAGCTGGAGCTTTAATCACATCAAATGAATCTAGAGAAATTTTCTTGCGACCTGCTGGTGAATTTGGATCAACTTTCAATGTCAAAATATGATTACCATCGGTCAGATTAGTAAATTCTCCAATTAAGGTTGCCTTTTGGGTAGCGCCAGCAGTGTAGAAGTCTAGACTTGGCATTTCTTTTCCATCCAGTGTCACGAGAGCTTTTCCGAGAGCGGATGTTTTGAGTCCGTAAATTCGAATACCTGTTCCAGTAAATGGAATGGTTGCTTGAGCTTCTGAAGCAGTACTTGGGTCGGCGTTATTGATGTCCGCATATTTTTCTGTGCTCTTATATAATTCAGTATCGCTCCAATCTTTGAATTGAGATCCGTATTGAATGCGAGGGTCGCGGTCATCCATTTTTTCAATGGTTGTTCCTTGTCCCGGTAAAACTTTAAAGTAGTCTAAGGAAATTTTGGAACGTTCACTTCCACGGTGCTTATGCTCTTGTTTTACAGTGATAGTCATCACATGAGCATCATCTGACAATCCTGTGAAGCGACCGATAAGGCTACCTTTTTCAGTTGCACCTGCAGTATAGAAGTCCAGTTCACCGACTGATTTACCATCGATTTTGACTTCAGCGATTCCCAATTGAGATGATTTGAGACCATAAATTTCAATGCCAACACCATTGAAAGGAATGGTTGCTGTCGCATCTTTATCTGTATAGTTACCTAGTGACAGATCAGCAAACTTCTCTGTTCCTCCAAATAATTCTGAGTCTGCCCAGTTTCCAAATGCAGAACCGTATTGGATTCGGCTATCACGGTCATCCATCAATTGGTTATAGGTTTCGACATTGGCCTTTTCGGATACCTGTGTAGAAACATTACCCAGCATAGCCTTAACAGTATAAGTGTAGGCGAGTTGAGGGTCGAGTGAGCGGTCGATAAAATGGGTTTGATTGGTTACAAATTCTCTAGTTGCAGAGGTTTGGCCAGATTCGTCTTTCGCTTGTCTTTGGATAACATAGTGGGTAGCGCCTTCTACTTGGTTGAAGGTAAGTTCGGCAGTGACGCCATTTTGTCTAACTGCTGTCAGACTGGTTACACGACCAGGGAAATGTTCAAAGGTAATGACATCACCTTTTTGTGTTGCCAGTTGAATGCGGCCATCTTTAAGAACAGTTGCTTTGACAGATTTGCCATTAACCTTAACCTGACTGGCTTCGATATTTGGATAATCTACAACTAGGCCTCCACCGACATTTGAAAGGAAGGACAAGCTTTGCAGGTTTTTATCTTTCCACTTCATGCTAACTTCAAAGTTACCACGGGCAACCAGACCAGAAACCTGACCGTCTTTCCAAGCATCTGGAAGGGCTGGCAATGGTGCAATGTAGCCAGTGTGTGATTGAAGAAGCATTTCTGCAATTCCACTGGTTGCTCCAAAGTTTCCATCGATTTGGAAAGGTGCGTGCGTATCCCAAAGGTTTTCTAGGGTTGAATATTTGAGCTGTTCAGCAAGCAGGCGATGGGCACGGTTACCGTCTAAGAGACGAGCCCAGAGGTTGATTTTATTGGCTTTAGACCAACCAGTACCACCATCTCCGCGGTGATTGAGGGTAGCACGTGCAGCCTCTAAGTATTCAGCCTGGTCCTTGCTAAAGAGCGTACCTGGGAAGAGACCTACCAGATGGGAAACGTGACGGTGGTGATTTTCAATCCCTTCATTTGTGAATTGCGTACTGTCCTCCTCGTACCATTCCTTGATGCGTCCCTCTTTGTTGATGTGAAGTGGTTTTAGTTTGTCAAATTTAGCCTTGACCTCTGTGACTAAGTCTTTGTCGACATTCAGATGGTTGGCGACTTCCATGTAGTCGTGGAATAGCTGCCAGACTAGCGATTGGTCAAAGGTATTTCCTATGGTGATGGTCCCGTGTTCTGGTGAGTAGGATGGAGAAGACACCCAACGGTCACTGGCCTTGTCATAGTGCAAGAAGGAGTTCCAGAATTTAGCTGTTTCCTTAAGCATTGGATAAATCTTTTCTTTGAGATAGGTTTCATCCTTGGTGAATTTATAATAGTCATAGACGTTCTGCATCATCCAAGCATTAGCAGCTGGAGACCAACCCCAATAGTAATTCCAGCCTGGAGTAGTCCAGCCAAATGGTGTCGCCTGGGTGTGGACTAGCCAACCATTTTCTTGTCCGTCTTTGGATTCGATACCAGCGTATTCCTTAGCAGCGATACGGCCATAGTAACGCATATCGTCAATGTAATTGATCATTGGCTTGGCAGTTTCAGCAAGATTGCTCATGTAGGCAGGCCAATAGTTCATTTGTAAATTGACATTGAGGTGGTAGTCAGCGTTCCAAGGTGGATTGTCTACAGCATTCCAGACTCCTTGTAGGTTGGCAGGAAGGGCATCTGTCCGATCACGAGAAGAACTGATGAGTAAATATCGGCCATATTGGAAGAAGAGTTCTTCCAGTTTTTGCCCTTTTGTTGGGTTATAGGTTTGAAGGGCCTCTTTTGTTGTTTGAGCAATATTGCTTCCACCTAGGTTTAGTTTAACGCGGTTAAAGAGACTTTGATAGTCCTTGATATGGTCCCTTTTAAGTGTCTCGTAGTCTTTGCCACTAGCTGCTTCGACAATCCCTTTAACTGTTTTTTCGAGGTCAATGTCTTTTCGATAGTTGGTTTTTGGATTCTGAGCAAAGTTAGTCTTGGCACTGAGTAAAAGCGTAGCATAGCTAGCACCTGTGACCGTTAAACTATCCTCATGAACAGTAACTTTTCCGTCCGTTTTAATTCCTAGATAGGATGCGAACTGAAGGCCATTATCTTTGACTGTACCTTTTAGTAGGATACCATTTGGGTCTGTCGTAACATGGCCACTCTTGTAGTTAGAATATTCCGATGAGTAGTCTCCGTTGGCAATCAAATCTTCTGTTAAGGTATTCCAAACAGTAAAATCAAGTTTTTTGTCCCCTTTTTGGGTCAAGTGGGTCACGGTGACATCATCAGGATAGCTGGAGAAGGTTTCACGTTTGAAGGTTGTCCCATCTTGGGTGTAAGAAGTGGTTGTAGTGGCTTCTGTGATATCCAAACCACGGTGATAATCTGTTACCGTATCCAGCCCCTTTTTCTGGTTATTGAAAACCATGGATACATCACCAAAGGCTAAATAACGTCCATATTGGGAATTGTTTGGACCAACTAGATTTCGCTCGGCTAATCGTTTGGCTTTTTGGCGGTCTCCATCCTCGAGAGCCTTACGAATTTCTGCTAAAATTTTATACCGTTCTTGATAGTTTCCTCCATTATAGTCGGTACTGTCGGGACGCGGTCCACCTGACCAAAGAGTTTTTTCGTTGTATTGGATTCTCTCCTCGCCTATGAGACCAAAAACCTTAGCACCCATTTCACCATTCCCAACTGGGAGTGCTTGTTTTTCCCAGCCATCATAGGAAGGAGCTGTTGGTCGATCATAGTTTAGCTGATAGTTGCTTTGTTCTGTCACAGGTAGTTCTTGTTTTTCGGTTTCCTTATTTTCATTAGGTTTTACAATAGCCTCAGTACTGGCTTGATTAGTTGTAGCAGAAGTAATATCAGCCTTAGCGGGTCTGCTTTCAGAAGCACTATTATCGGCTAGAACTGGTTTTGTATGATCAATTGCTTCGCTTGGCTGTGTGTGCTCGGTTGATTCAGTTGTTTTCGTAACGGTACCTGTCTTAGCTGTAGTTTTCTCTAGTTTAGACTCATTTTGCTTTACTTCAATAGTATCAGCCGAGACGGTATGACTAGCTAGAAAAACCGCTCCAAGCAAAACAGAGGCTGTGCCAACTGTTAGCTTTCGAATACTGTAGCGACAGGATTTCTCCCTAAATAAATTTCCCATAGAAATCTCCTCTCATTTATTGTAAGCGCATTCATTTTTTCTTAAAAAAATATAATGCCCTATTTACAGTCTGATATAGACCGATTTTATTCGTACCATTTTAATATAACAAATAAAACCAGAGAAAGCAAGGGATTTTCATATGAAGTTATAGTTTTATATAATGTCACTGGAAACTGATTAGACAAGTAGTCAAAGATACGAATGTATAAGGCGACTATGTATTGGTATCGTCTTGAAAGCGTAAAACAAACTGGTCAGGGTGGCTAGTTTGTGGTATAATGAAAGAGACTCAAAAAGAAACAGGAGAAAAATGATGGATTTACTATTAGCAATTGTATTGATTGTGCTAGCTTTTCTAGGAGGAGCTCTTGGAGGAATGTACTTGGTTCGTAAGCAAATTGAAAAAGAATTCGCTGACAACCCACGTTTGAATGCTGAAGCAGTTCGTACTCTTTTGAGTGCAAATGGTCAAAAACCAAGCGAAGCTAAGGTACAACAAGTTTACCACCAAATCATCCGCCAACAAAAGGCAGCCCTTGCTAACAATAAAAAGAAAAAATAAATAAGGAAAAGTCTGGGATGAAAGTTCCAGACTTCTCACTATGTTGGCTAAGGATTTAGGGATGAGACTTTTTCCTTGCATTCTATTGATATTTGATTATGATTAAGAGAGATAGTTGTTGATGAAGTTGTTCTTCAGTTCATAAAGACAAGTAATCATAATGAACTATCAATCAGAAAAAAGACTAGAAAGAAGACTGTATGGATAATCGACCAATTGGTTTTTTGGATTCGGGTGTCGGGGGCTTGACCGTTGTGCGCGAGCTCATGCGCCAGCTTCCCCATGAAGAAATCGTCTATATTGGAGATTCGGCGCGGGCGCCCTATGGTCCCCGTCCTGCTGAGCAAATTCGTGAATATACTTGGCAGT
>ENA-OWLQ01000118-OWLQ01000118.1-human-metagenome-genome-assembly--contig:-NODE-118-length-9020-cov-7.452538_pt1 | contig 9020 bp, 8 predicted proteins | sample MGYA00245354_ERZ651114 | MGnify/ENA primary metagenome ERZ651114 (study PRJEB26857, sample SAMN00035160) | human metagenome | isolation source: G_DNA_Saliva | study: EMG produced TPA metagenomics assembly of... | reverse complement strand
AAGAGGGTAAACTGTGAAATAGAAAGGATTTCTCCTTCAATATCCTTGACAGACAGATTCATCTTGCCTTCTGCGTCTGAAAAAATCCGCATGTTGACGAGCTTTCTCACAGCATAGTCCAAATCTTCCTCTTGGTCCTCTGGACCAACACCGACCAGCAATAAGAGTCCCTGATTGATCTTTCCATGAACCTGACCTTCGATACTGACTTGAGCTTTTTTAACCCGTTGGATAATGATTTTCATAATAGCCTTTCTAGTAACTGAAGGGAAAATTAGCCGTTAGTCCGTTTGACGGAGTAAACCTCTGGCACACTCTTAATCTTGTCCACAACTGTGGTCAGTGTAGAGAGGTTGGAAATACCAAAGGAGACATGGATATTAGCAAATTTCATATCCTTGGTTGGTTGAGCATTAACGGTTGAGATATTCTTGGTCGTATTAGAGAGAACTTGTAAAACATCGTTCAAAAGCCCTGTACGATTGAGACCATAGATATCGATGTGGGCAGTGTATTCCTTGCTTGAGAATTGATCTTCCCACTCCACATCAAGGAGACGTTGCTCGTAGTTTTCTTGGGCACGGAGATTCATACAGTCCACACGGTGAATAGCTACACCGCGTCCCTTAGTAATGTAGCCGACAATGTCGTCACCCGGCACTGGATTGCAACACTTGGCAATACGAACGAGGAGGCCTGAAGCACCTTCAATGACCACACCACCCTCATGCTTGACCTTGATGGTTTCTTTGTTCTCGACCTTAACTTCGCCACCTTTGACAAGCTCTTCTGCCTCCGCCTTGGCCTTAGCGCGTTCTTCCTCACGACGTTCCTTTTCGGTCAAGCGGTTAAAGACGGTAATAGCGCCAATTTCTCCAAAACCAATGGCTGCGTAGAGAGCCTCCTCTGTCTTGTAGCTGGTCTTTTGAAGAACCTCATCCATATGGCGCTTGTCCATAAATTTATTGGCTACATAGCCGTTTTCTTGGAACTGGGCCATCAACATCTCACGGCCCTTGTTAACGGATAATTCCTTGTCTTGATTTTTAAAGAACTGACGAATCTTGTTGCGTGCCTTGCTGGTCTTGACCATATTGAGCCAGTCACGGCTAGGTCCAAATGAGTTAGGGTTGGTGACAATTTCAACCTGATCCCCTGTCTTGAGCTTGGTTGTCAGTGGAACCATACGGCCATTGACCTTGGCACCAGTCGCTTTTTCACCGACTTTGGTGTGGATTTCATAGGCAAAGTCAATCGGTCCTGAATCTTTTGGTAGGGAGCGAACCGCACCATCAGGAGTAAAGACGTAAATCTCCTCCGCCAGATAGTTTTCCTTAACAGAGTCCACAAATTCCTTGGCATCATCAGCCTGGTCTTGGAGCTCCATCATCTCCTTGATCCAGTTCATCCCAATAGCTGATTCCTTGCTGTTAACCTGCCCCTTAATGCCTTTCTTATAAGCCCAGTGAGCCGCAACCCCGTACTCAGCCACCTCGTGCATTTCCTTGGTCCGAATCTGGAATTCAATCGGCCCTTTTGGCCCATAAACAGTCGTATGGATAGACTGGTAACCATTGGCCTTGCGATTAGCAATATAGTCTTTAAAGCGACCTGGCATCGGTTTCCAAAGCTCATGCACATAACCAAGCATGGCATAAACATCACTTTGGGTATCCAAAATACAACGAATGGCAATCAGGTCATAGATTTCCTCAAAACGTTTTCTCTTATCCTGCATTTTGCGGAAAATCGAGTAAATATGCTTGGGACGACCGTAAATCTTCCCATTTAGATGACGATCTGTCGTATATTCCTCTAATTTTGTGACCACCTCATCCACCAAGGCTTCACGCTCTCTGCGTTTTTCCTTCATCATATGGGTAATCTTGTAAAACTCCGTTGGATTGAGATAACGGAAAGATAAGTCTTCCAATTCCCATTTGACACTGGAAATCCCCAAACGATGGGCAAGCGGGGCATAGATTTCCATAGTTTCTTTGGAAATGCGCTCCTGCTTGTCTTTTCGAAGGTGTTTCAGGGTCCGCATATTGTGCAAACGGTCAGACAGTTTGACCAAGATAACACGGATGTCCTCAGACATGGCCATGAGCATCTTGCGGTGGTTTTCAGCCAACTGCTCTTCGTGAGACTTGTACTTGACCTTACCGAGCTTGGTAACTCCATCGACAATCACCCGCACATCAGGACCAAACTCTCTTTCCAAATCGTCCAAGGTCGCATCAGTATCTTCCACCACATCATGCAAGAAACCACAAGCTACCGTTACAGCATCCAGCTTGAGTTTGGCTAAAATACCTGCCACTTGGATAGGGTGAATGATATAAGGCTCGCCTGATTTGCGGTATTGACCACTATGGCATTCCACCGCATAGACCAAGGCCTTATGGACAAAATGGACATCCTCTTCCGTTAAATATTCTTTGGTTAAAGCGACAACTTCTTCGCCTGTTAAATTCACTTCTTTTGGCATCTCTACTCTCCAATTCTTCCTACCATTTTATCACTTTTTTAAGAATATGAAAACTAGATTGGAACAGAATAAGAAAAAAATAATTCAGAATTGCTTGACAATTCTGAATTATTAGTCTATAATATATTACGAAGTTAGATTTTAAACTTAGGTGATAGAAGGAGAGATAGAAGAACGGAAACCATATTGTAACCGAAAGACTTTCTGACTTCCCCAATTCCATTGAATATACGAAAGATAAACGGTGGAACTCGTGTCACATACACTGGTACCTTGACTGGATTTTGGAATTAAAATCCTCAAGATACTTTCTTTTATCCTTTAGTTTATAAGGAGAACACCTATGAAAAAAACTGCTATTTCTATCTTTGCTCTCCTAGTGTTAGGAGTTTGCTGCCTGTTTCTATTCAGCCAGCAAAGCTATAAAAAAACAGTCGTTCAATACTATGCTAACGACCAGAACCTGCCCAATAGGATAACTTATAGTGAATATAGCGATAAACGAGAAGCCAACTACGGTGGCACTCTAAACATCACATCTATCAAACAAGCTAATGACGGAGTTTATGCAACCTATGAAGGGCAATTGACACCTCTCCAATATTGATAAATTGATAACCAGCCTGTCTTCATCTAGTCATGCTGGTTTTTAAGTTCATTCTAAATCCTTACCTATTCTCCCCAACTGTGCTATACTTAATGTATACTCAATGAAAATCAAAGAGCAAACTAGGAAACTAGCCGCAGGCTGTACTTGAGTACGGCAAGGCGACGTTGACGTGGTTTGAAGAGATTTTCGAAGAGTATGATTTTTCTAATTTCATTATATCCCCTATTTCTCCTCAGATTCCTCCTGTCCCTAGAAAGACTAAATCTGTTCCTAAACGGTCGCTTGAACCCAAGAAAAAATTCCAAAGCAAGTGCCTTGGAACTCCTATATATACTCAACAATCATTTTTGTCATATCAAGAGTCATTGGTTGATAATATACATCAGGGTGCTTATTATGGCTCTATACGATTTGTAGTGAGTAAATCCTATCTGTATATTATGAAGCCTATTTTTGTGTAGAAAAAAGTCCCATATGACCTATCATGAAAAGCGACAAAACAACGCATTAGAAAGATTCATATGGAACCATTACATTTTATTACACAACTACTCGATATTAAAGACCCTAATATCCAATTTGTGGATGTTGTTAATAAGGATACCCACAAGGAAATCATCGCTAAACTGGATTATGAGGCTCCATCTTGCCCTGATTGCGGAAGCCAAATGAAGAAATATGATTTTCAAAAACCATCTAAGGTCCCTTACCTCGAAACGACTGGTATGCCTACTAGAATTCTTCTTAAAAAGCGTTGATTCAAGTGCTATCAGCTCTTGCTTTTCCACTTTCAGAATAAAGAGTCTGACAAATTTTTCGGACTCATCGAGGACAATCTAAAGAAGGTTCATCTTTTCTTTCAGACTATCTTTAAAACCTCTCTTAAGGACAAAGAGAAAATCCTTAATTCCCTTCAGTTACACTATTCCAACGCCAAACTGGAAGTAACCAATAATCTCATCAAACTTATCAAACGAAATACATTTGGTTTCAGGAACTTTGAAAACTTCAAAAACGGATTTTTATCGCTCTGAACATCAAAAAAGAAAGGACGAAATTTATCCTTTCTAGATCTTAGCTTTTCTTCAACCCACTACAGTTGACAAAGAGCCGAGTTTTTCACCCTGCAGAAATCAGACTCATTCACTTAGTATTCAGGGCTTTAAAGGTTCTCCCTCAGTTCGTCGAGCACTTGACGCCAAGCTTGAACAATCCTTTCTCTCAAATAGTTCCTTGCGAGATCATAAGAAGTCTGGTGCATAGACTTCAAGTCATTTTCTAAGATAAAAACGAGCTTCTCTGCCATGTCAGCAACCAATTCTTCTTCATTTCTATCCACACCATATGGAACTAGATAGCCATTTTTTCCATCCTGAATGAAGGTTGGATTACCATAGCGAGCATCAAAACCAAGTAAGACCAACCCCGAACCAATGGCTTCCATCAGGGTTAAACCAAAGGTTTCCCACTGGGAAGTCGTGACATAAACTTGATACTGAGGATAGAGAGACTCTAAATCTGCATACCCTTGAAGCAAGATATAATCATCCGCATGAAGATCTTGGATAAGCTGGCGCAAAGTAGGTTCCTCTTCTCCTTTACCAAAGATATGAAATTGCAAAGCGGGTACCCTTTGATGAGCCAAAGCAACCGCCCTAATGGCTAAATCAATTCGTTTACGAGGATCCAGACGAGAGGCTGTCATCAAGCTCAGAGGTTGGCGAGGGGACGATGGTTGCTGTAACTGATCCAAATGTCCAACAGGAATTACATAAATAGGAAGTACATCTATACCTTGCTTTTTAAAAGTTTCTAATAAGACCTCTTTTTGAAGTTCTGTTGCTGTTAGCAGGAAGTCAAAGCGTTGCATATATTTAAATACATAATAGTACTCATAATTAAGAGAACCATTCAAAAATTCATGCTCCGAGTGAAAGACAAACCCTAAGCGAGCAGAAGTCTTTTGCTCAAGAATAGGACGGGAAAAGTCCATTAAGGATGCTCGATCAAGAAAGAGAATATCCTCCTTCCCTAAATTAAGTCGATCAAGAAAACGTTCCAACACTTGAGTTTGGGTCAATAAGATTTCCCTTCCCATTTGATAAAACCAGTCTTTTCCCTGCTTGATTTCCTGAAAAGCTACTCTGCCATTTTGATGGTGATAGGTTCGTCGAACGATGACCCCATCTACAAAGTACTCTGTAACTATTTTTTTAGCTCCATACCACTCCCGTTTTACCATAGATCCTCTCACTAGATAATCAACATAGCGAACACAGCCTTGATGATAAGGATCTAAAGTAAAAACCAGTGATTGTTCATTAGAAATCTGGTAATGGGCCTCAGTCTCCGTCTTTTTCACCAAATCTAGTCGCGTTAGCTGAAAGTCCGTTTGTAGAGCCTCGACTGTGACAGAAGGAACACTGATTTCTTGATCTGTAAAGCTGAGATAGGCGTATAAGAGTTCTTCATCCTTGTGGCCAAGTGAGAGATAATAGGCTAACTTCTGAGGACTAGGCCAGGTCGTAAAGACAAATCGTGCTGGCTCCTGCAACTGACGAAGCATAATTGCCCGAGAAGCCTGAGCCACATCTACCCCATTTGGTTCATATCCCACCAAGAGATTAAAGGTATAAATGGTCATTTGGCTTCCTCCCCTCGACAATTGAAGAATGCAAGCAGGTCTTCTTTCTTAGCCAATTGCAAGACGACTCTTTGTTCCTCAATCCGATTAGTAAACTCTTCTGGTGATTGCAACACATCTTTGATCTTTTCTAGTAATAAATCGCTGGATGCGAGGACAGTTGGTAATTTTTTGTAAGCCTCATAATGAACAGTCGTGTTTAATCCAAGAATTAACTGCCCACTTTCAATTGCTCTCATAGAGGCTGCTGAAACTTCCCTACCATGGTTCACATCCAAATATAGCGAGCAGCTTGCCAATAACTCCTGAAAACGCTCCTCTGAGCAATTCGGATGGAGATGAAGATTAGGAATAGAGCTTAAATTTGTTAATTTAGGTCCCATGTTGGTTAGGGCTGCAACATGAAAGTCCACTCCGGGAAGACTTTCTACCAAGTAGGCCAAGCTTTCCACTTCTTCTGATGCTGTCATGATCAAAGCCTTAGTTTGAAAGGTAATTGTCCCAGAATCAACCAATCCAGCCACATATTGAAGGTCCGCTTTTCGATCTTCAGGAGCATAGTAATTCAAGATGAGTATCTGCTTGACTTGTTTTTGAAGGTCACTTAAATTCTCTTGATGAGGACTGCAAAAAATCAGGTCTTCCTTTCCAAGTTCTTGTAGGAGGGGAACTACCTTCGAATCCAAACATATAAGGGGTTCCTGACCAGAAAGGACCTTTTCGAATAGAGCTCGTCTCAACTCCTCCTCATTGGCATAAAGCTGATCTAGGCCAGACTTTTTCTGATAGAGGAAATACCCTTTTTTGACAAAATGATGCAAGACCTCTTCCTGATTTCGATTATAGTAAATTTCCAGGTAGGTTTGTCCGTCTTCTTCCAACAGTCGTTTACGGCTTCTCCAACCATAACGATTGTAATCTTCAATAGTCAGGACAGTATCCCCCTCACCCAGCCACTCCACATACTCTACGGTTCGTGATTGGATATCTTTTCGTAAGATTATATTTCCTCGTCGTTTCTGACCATCAAAAATATAGGTCGTAATCCCCATAGTCCATGGCTCCCAATAATCAGGAACAGGTAAGTCATTAAAAAAGAGGGGCTGCCCCTCCCTAGAGCTGGGATCTGTATAGGTCAAGAGGGAAGCCAAACTATCTTCACCTAGCCCCAAATCTGTTTCCAAATTGGTAAACAGGACCTGATAAGACTGCCCCAAGATAGCCAGTAGCTTTCTGACTTTTTCCAACTCTCTATTATTTTCTGGTGCAATAACTAGCATAAGAATCCTTTCTAAAAAGGAGCCCATTAACTAAGAATCTAGGGCTCCAACAAACCTAAGTTTATACGGGCACATTGATAAGTTTCTGTTTCTTGTAGCTGGGCTTCTTAAAGCTTTTCAATCGCTCGCTTCAACCTTGTCTTGTAGATATAGCGATGCAAAGTCAGATCATATCCCATCATTCCTAAAAGAGCCAGCTTTTCATTTTTTGCTTCCATTTCATCCAGGACGCGCTTCTCAGTCCAGACCTGGGATAAGGTGTCCTCTCTTCCGACCCGATACCAGTAGATACACTTCTCTGTATGAATAACACGCTCAGCCTTAAGCAAGAGCTTGTACATTAGGAAGTTATCCTCTACATTTTTCCCAAGTGGAATAAGGCATCTTCCCAAGATAAAGCATAATAGAACCACCAAATCTCTCTAAAATGATTGAAACGATTGGCTGTCCAGGGTTTATTGTGAGATGTATAATGAATAACTGCTGGAAGACCTGGAAACTCATCATACAAGGCCAAGTCCCCATACTGATGCTGATCCTTATCCGATCCCACTTGAAGGTTATAGGTCAAAGGCAGGCGAAGCCAAGCATCCTTGAAGTAGTGATTCAAAATTCCTTGATCTCCATAAACATGCTGGTGATGCTCCTTGGTCAACTCAAAGAGAGCTTGCGTCGTTTGGTGATCACGCCACCAGGCTAAGTCCAATTGGAAATCTCTAGCTTTTTTTGTGACTGAGAACTTTTTATCCCAGAGTCTCGATCCTAGCTTTTCTTCAACCCACTGCAGTTGACAAAAGGCCTCTTTATTTTCCTTGAATAATCTTAACCACATCTCCTACACTTTGAAGTTGGTCAATTTCCTCATCACTTATTTCGATACTAAATTCATCTTCCAACGTCAAGATAAACTCCATCAAGTCAACTGAGTCAGCATCCAAGTCGTCTTTCAGACTCAAGGATTCTGTCACGACAAAGTCCTCTCCCTGTCGCTCTTGGATAATGGTCACAATACGGTCAAAAATTTCTTTTTCTGTCATCTCTTTTATTCTCCTGAAAATTCACGCGCAGTCTGGGCAACTACGTCTGTTTCTAGCATGGTACGAATCTGGCGGATTGTACTATAAACAGCCTTGGCATCGCTTGAGCCATGAGTCTTGACAACCGGTGCCTTGACACCAAACAAGACTGCTCCACCAACATCTGAGTAGTTGAGCTGTTTTTTCAAACCTCTGAGACTATCCTTGAGAAGAAGTGCACCTAATTTTGCTCGAAGTCCACCACCAGTGATAGAGTTCTTGAGTAAGCCCATAATCCCCATGGCTGTCCCCTCAATGGCTTTGAGCACAGCGTTTCCCGTGAAACCATCTGCGACGACAACATCCGCAACGCCATTCATCAAATCACGCGCTTCCACGTTTCCGATAAAGTTCAAACTTTCATCAGCCGCTAGTAATTCGTAGGTTTCCTTACGAAGCGGGTCACCCTTGCTACTCTCTGTTCCGTTGTTGAGCAAGCCAACACGTGGTTGCGCAATGCCACGGACATTTTTAGCATAGAAGGATCCTAGAACCGCGTATTGATGGAGGTGCTGGGCTGTATTTTCCGCATTGGCACCGAGGTCCAGCATGTCAAACCCCTTCCCATCTACAGTCGGCAAAGTCGACATAAGCCCAGGACGATCGATGTTCTTGATACGACCCACGATGAAAAATCCTGCTGCTAGTAAAGCACCTGTATTCCCAGCCGATAGGACAGCATCTGCTTCACCCTCTTTGACAGCCTTGGCCGCCAAGACCATACTGGCATTTTTCTTCTTCCGAATAGCTCTCGTAGGTTCATCGTCTGAATCAATCTTCTCATCCGTATGGATAATGCTGACGCGCTCTGTCGCTGTCAGATATTGCTTGATTTTAGCTTCATCTCCGTAGAGTTGAACCTCGATATCTGAAAAGTCAGCTAGGGCTTGATTGACACCCTCAACGATGGCCTGAGGTG
>ENA-OWLQ01000116-OWLQ01000116.1-human-metagenome-genome-assembly--contig:-NODE-116-length-9049-cov-4.033467_pt1 | contig 9049 bp, 5 predicted proteins | sample MGYA00245354_ERZ651114 | MGnify/ENA primary metagenome ERZ651114 (study PRJEB26857, sample SAMN00035160) | human metagenome | isolation source: G_DNA_Saliva | study: EMG produced TPA metagenomics assembly of... | reverse complement strand
TAGAGGAGGTACACAAGCATATGAACTATGAGGATCGTACAGTTTTCCCCTATGCTCGTCGTCTAGCTGCTGGGGAGCGAGATGAGCATTACAATATTGGGATCTTTAGTAGGCGCCATGACCAGATCGAGCTGAAGATTACTGAGCTAAAGAACCTTCTCATCAAGTACTACACCGCTCCGACGGGCTACGAGATGACCGCCGTGCTCAACGATATCTTCGCCGTTGAAGTCGATCTGGCTGGTCACAACTACATCGAGGACGCGATCTTCACTCCCTTCATCGAATATCTGGAGAGCCAGCAGGCCTAAGGTCACACCGCCTACTCGCACTCCCCACAGCGGGCATCACTATAGACCAAGGACCCGCCCCACTCTACCCCACCCAAGCTGATATATCCCATGGTCACGCCTATCAAGATAGCTGTCGCAGAGCCGTCCTCCATCGTCCGATCGGGGCTGGAGGCTCAGCTGCGCAAGCTCCTTCACTATAAAGCCCAGATCATCTACCTCCTCGATGACAACCGTCGTGAGTGGCAAGACATCGCCTCGGTCATCTCTGCGGATATCTTCATCATCAATCCCCTCCTGACGGGTCCCACCCCACGGGCTTGCCTCCCTCATCTCCCTGAGCACACGAAGCTCATCGCGCTGTGCTACGGGCTCTATGACGCGGGCATCCTCAAGGAGTTCGACGCTGCGATTCACCTCGCCGACTCCCCCACGCAGATCTCCGACACCATCGATCAGCTTCTGCAGAGTGAGCCTTCAGCAGCGCCCCTCGCCTCAGACTCACAGACCCTCACGCCACGCGAACGCGAGATCATCATCTGCGTCGTCAAGGGTATGACGAACAAGGAGATCGCGGGGCAACTCTATCTCTCGACCCACACCGTCATCACCCACCGACGCAACATCTCGAAGAAGCTCCAGATCCACAGCCCCAGTGGTCTGACGATCTATGCGATCATGAACAAGCTCGTCGAGCTGGAGGACATCAAGCAAGACCTCTAAGCGTCATGCCCCTCCGAGCGTAAGTTCACCCACCTCAGCGCTCCCCAATAGCGTCCTTATCGAAGGATCCGCTATTGGGGAGCGTTCGTTTATAGGCACTTCGCCATACCATTTAGTACATCATTTCCCTTGAAGAAAAGCTCCAACGCACCACGAAGAAAGCCGCATCTCAGCTCAGGAAAAGCAGCAGAGCAGTAGTGCAAAACCTTCGTCTTCGTGCGTAGTCATAAAGACCACGCAGGAGGATCATAAGATCTACGCACGTAGATTTAAAGACCAGGCACGTAGACCAAAGAATCGCTGCATAATCCGCGGAAAATCCATATAGAAGAATGGCAACTATTAGAGTGGAAGTGACAGCGAATTATCCTATTAATGTTGTGACTAGATATATCTTCTTACGATTTCACCTAAGTTCATATCTTTGTAAGAGGAATATAGCTATGTATCCCCTATCCCTCAACAATATAAACTACAATACACAAACCTATGTCTTTCCTTTCAGACCTACAGAAAAAACGCACCCAGTACACCTATGCCTCACAAGCAAGGACACAAGCACAATCTTTGAACCTTCTCTCTTCTGGGATCTATACGGAAGAAGAGAGATTCATCTATGAACTGTTACAAAATGCGGTTGACGCTTTTGTTGATACACCTTCTATAGAACTTGATGTTAAGATTGAAGTAAAGGGAAACTATCTACTTTTTATGCACAATGGAGCTGCATTTACAGAGACTGACATTGAGGGATTGTGCGATGTTGGAAACGGGAGTAAAGTTGCAGATACAAAGAAAGTGGGATACAAGGGCATTGGCTTTAAGTCTGTCTTTATGAAAGCAACTCAGGTTTTCGTAAAGAGTGCTTCATACTGCTTTAAGTTTGACAAAGAAGATCGTATAAATTATATGCCATCCGATATCCGTGACGGCTCTCTTTCCATAGAAGATATTCCCTGGCAGATTATTCCTATTGAAACAGAGGAACCGATTAAAGTAGAGGATAAAGGGTACAATGTTATCATCTACATTCGGATCTCTGATCCCGATTCTTTAGTGTCTAAAATTGACAACCTGTTGCAAGGAGTAAATTTCTTACTTTTCCTCAACGCTCGAGATGTATCTATCACTTTATATGACGACACCAATGGGCTCATCAGAAAAGTTGTTCGGAGAGAGTCTAATGGAGAGGTACAATTATATATTGACGAGGCTGTTGTAAGCCGGTGGCTAACCAAATCTTATGAAGTCAAAATAACAAAAGAGGTAAAAGCTCACATAGCTCAAAACCCTACTTCTGTCCCGTTAAAGTTGCAGCAGGCCAGCTCAGTGGATATCACCTTTGCCATCTCTATCGATAATAGCAAAGATGAATTGAAAGCCATAGAGGACAGCGTCATCTACACTTTCCTACCTACCTCATATAGTGGTCTTGAAGTACCATTTCTTATCAATTCCAACTTCATTACCGACGCTGGTCGTCAACAGCTTCACCAAGATTCGGAGTGGAATAAGCTAATTCTCCGTGAGGCTCCTGCTTTGTATCTCAAATGGATTGCAGAATTATCGCATACCTATAAGAGCTATTTCAAAGTGCTTCCACCCCAATACACCTTGTTTAAAACTGGCCTAGTCAAGGTATTCTCGGATGCACTAAAGCAAGCGATTAAGGAAATAGCCTTCCTACCATCTCTCATCGATGATTCTATCTTAAAGGTATCGGAGGCTTGGATTGATCACATTGGGATCTCTGATATTATTGGAGACAGTACACTTATCCAATACATCAACGATGCTGAAGACACAACGTTCAGTAAAAAAGGGAAGCTGGCAGACAATGGTATTATGATCCTTAAAGACTATGGTGTCTTTATTTTTGACAAAGAGGAACTACTAGCCTTACTCCACAGACCTGGTATCTTCTCATCCTTTTCCTTTGAGAACAACATTAAGTTAATAAACCTCCTATATGACATCTGTGAACAGGGTAATAATAGCAAGCTAACATCTGAACTAGCAAACATCCCGTTCATCCTAAATGAGGCCAAACTATATTCCGTAGCCTCTGATGTATTCTTCCCCTCCCCTTACAGGCTAGACAATAAATTTGTGGAGGATGTACAGGTTATGTCTCAAGCGATTTATGACCACTACAAAGGGGATGAAATGCATCTAGGATGGCTCAAATCCATAGGAATTAAAGAACTAAACGAGAGAACTTATATCCGCAGGTTGTACGAAGATCCAAGCGCTGTGACAATAGAAAACGCCATTGAGTATGGGCGGCTACTATATAACTACCAGCAGAAGGAGGGGCTTTTTCAGGACATCTCCCCCGATTTACTTCATGATTTTCCTCTCCTCACGCAAGGAGGTAAATTAAAGCGAGCTGGAAGCCTTTTCTTTGGATCTATATTTCAACCAAACTTTGATGTAGAGCCCTACATCAAAGAGGATATCTTTATCTCAGAAGAATATCTCAATGCTGGAGATTCCCCCGAGAGCTGGAAAACATTTCTTAAGTGGATAGGAGTAGCTGAAGACATATTAAACACTAAAGTCTCTATTAGCTGTGATGAAGCTATCCAAAAAAGTTCACTGGATAGGGAGTTCTTTGTTAATGCAATAGAGACCTCAAAATTGTATTCTTATCATAGCTACAGTGGCTGGAAAAAAGATTCCGCTGGCTATCAGTTTTCTCCCAGAGAGATAAACTACACCTCATATTCTTTCTTGGATAAGATCGACAATCTCGATGTTTCCAGAAACTTCTTCAACAAAATACTAGCCTCACATTACCCATCCAGTATTAATGCCTCAATAATTAACATTTCGGGAACGAGAGGCTACTTTACAGGCATTATAGGTACAGCCCTACTATCTAAAGATGATGGTTGTGAGACTGATTATTTCAAATGGCTAGTTCAGAATAGGCCAGTTATCCCGACCCTCAACCACACTTGCGAAATAGCGACCTCTGTCTTTAGTAATGCGATCCCTAATATAAAAGAGCTTGCAGCAAATTACTTATCTATTATTGACATTGACTTCCCAATCAGGAGTGAATGGGCGACTTACCTAGGGCTCAAAGTGGAGTTAGAGCTCCAAGATTATCTATCTATTTTGAGCAAAATATCTCAGGACGAAGGTATAGATAACGAGATACGGATTGATTCAATCTATGCTAAGATCATAGAGCATGGATGGCAGAACTCTAATCAAATCAAGCTGTGGGGCAAAGAAAATAAAATCCTCTCCTCTAGAAAAGGGATATATCTCCCCCCTTCAGAGCTGTCGCATATTACAATTGAAGGTTTGAAATCGGACAGGCAAGCATATGCAGGTACAATTTCAGAATCAAATAAGGAGGGAATGACAACACTGCTCAGGACCCTAGGAGTTCGGGTTATCGATAGTGTTTCCCCCATATTAGAAGGCAAAAGGACTGCATCAGAGTTAAAGGAGCTACTGCGCAATAAATTACAGTACATTGCCTCGCTAAAGAAAGATACAGATAAGACATCTTCATATATTGAATGCAAAGAGAGCATCTCAGTTAAGATTGAGGATAGCGATTTCTACAGTTGCGACAGGATACAGCTAGCCTATGGAGATGACGAAATAGCTGATCGTTCCACTTTTGCAGACGATCGCATATTCTGCTATGTAGGAGAACTGAAGCCGAGCAAAGTAGAGCCACTACTCACTCCATTATGTAGATACTTGGGAATTCAAGATTATGAAAAAGAGCTATTTGTCCTTTTGATTACCAATAGCCATAGCGAGCTTGTGGAGTATCTCCAGAGTAAAGGTTTTCAGATAGATCAGCTCGCTACTCCCGATTCTGAAGGCCTAGAGGAAGAGGAATCCATCAAAATTGGGACAAGTAGCGAAGTCCTATCACAAAATAGGATGTACGAAGCACAGCTGGAGGCTCAACAAGCACTGATGAAAAAGCGCCCCGACTGGACATATCCGGAAGGCTATGGTGAATGTGGTGAAGATGGGAAGCCTCTCTACTATTCCACAATATCAGTCGCCGATGAGAATGGGGATGAAATGCCCATCGTTCTCAAGAGTTATAGAAATCAAACAGCCAAATTTAAGGTCAATCCTCAAGAGTGGGAGTCCGTAGTACAGAACGATGCCAAACTCTTGGTTTATACACGCATTAATGATGATTTAGACATCGTCGAGATTCCACAGGGCGACTTAATTATGAATCAGTCAAATATATCCATAACTTTCAACTCCGAAAACTTGGATAAAGACGAGCATATGGACAGAGTATCTGCATTTGCAGAGACTCTGCATTATTTCAAGTCGCTACACTTCGAATTTGATCGATTCTCCATTGCAAAAGATGCCAAGAAGGTCAGAGACATTCATGCTAAAAAACAAGGAGTGCAAGCTCCTACCACAGACGAAGATCTATAATGAAATATCGTAGAGAAGATTATCTAGACTTTCTCTCTTCTGAGTACGACACTCAGATGGGAAAATATAATAGGCTAATAGCAACAAAGGCTATTGTACTCAAAGAAAGAGGCGAAGTATTCGTGGGGAAGTTTCTTGGCTTCAAGGACGACTTTGCCATATTCAAAGTGAGAGTAACCGATAATATGCCTCGAAAAAACTCTTTTTGGACGGCATCCTCTTTTATCGGAGAAATGGGAAGCTATAAAAATTGGGGGAACTTGTCCTGGGCAGAGCTTCGCGAAAAATATCAGAGTGAATACTCTGACACATATTGTGCTTGGTTAGCAAAGGATAAAGACAGCGATTTTTGTCTTGTCGGAATGAAAAATATAACAGTGGATTTTGCCAATCTCTTGAGGGAGCAATGTCCCATCATAGCGTTTGGCCCCAAAGATCCACCTCTCAGATATCTCCTAAACTTACAAGAAGTAGTTCAAGATAATACCTGTGAACACATTAGGGATATACTAGACTATCAAGAGGTAGATCATAGCGTCTGGAAGCCTACAATTATCTCCACCGAGGATGACTTTATATCTTTAATTACAAGAGAATTATCAACTCAAAATGCTATTATTATCCAAGGTCCTCCAGGGACGGGGAAGACCAATAAGATAGCCCGCCTAATAGCTCAGCTTCTGAAAGATCGCCGAAGCGTATTAGCAACCTCTCTCACCAATGAGGCCCTCAAAGAGCTTGCGTCTAAAAAGGACTTGGAAACAGCCCTTCAGGAAGGACGGGTTACAAAGACGGGACTGACTATTGACGAGAAGAAGGAAGTACCCCATCTCATATCGAATGAAGGCAACGTATGTAATGCGACACAGGGCTGTTTAACCCTTGCTACTTTCTTTATATCAAGCGGATGGGCTACAAACAGTTATGGAGAGCAACCTTTTGATTACGTTATCGTTGATGAAGCTAGCCAAGCTTTGTTACCAATGATAGCGGCTTCAAAGAAACTAGGGAAAAAGGTTATTTGGGTTGGAGACCAAAGACAGTTAGCTCCTATCGTCACTCTGAACGAAGATATCATTAACAGAAATGGCTGGATCTCTATAATTAAAGGGTTCAATACAATCTGTAATAATATTCCTATGCCCGCATACATGCTTAGCGACACCTATCGCTTGACAAAGAGGGGTGCAGATATAACTGGCATTTTCTATGACAACCGACTTAAATCTGCTTCAAATACTGATAGCATTACATCAAATCTTGCTGAAGTGAATCCACTTGGAGGCCCTGTATTTATCGATATGGAGTTAAAAATTGGGGATCAAAAGCCAAGCAATGCATTTGAGAGAATCTATAATATGGCAATTGCCCTTCTACAAGAAAATCCTCAGTTGAAAATTGCCCTACTCTCGAAGTTCAGGGAGACAGTAAAAGAGCTGCAGAGATTTTTCATGAAAACGGATAACAACCTTAGCAACAACCTAAAAATCGAGACTGTTGATAGGATTCAAGGTATAACTGTTGACTACACATTCTTCTTGATACCAAACACATCGGTAAGCTATTCTCTAGAAAGAGAATTTTTCAACGTTGCCACCTCCCGGGCAAAACTATGTACCTTCATTATAGCAGATAAGCATATCCTCCGCAACTATATGTCAGAGGATGTTCGCAAGTTCCTCCTGAAGACGAATGAAAATAAGGTCGCTGTATTTGAAGGAGATAATACACAAACGCTATCTGCAGGAGACATTAAGGTTTCCATTCTAAATAAGATAGATTTACCCGAACGCAAACTCAAAGAGATTGTAGATGGTAAAGAAAACATCTTTATCATAGACACTAATGTGTTCGTTAAATGCCCCACCGTGATATACAAGATAGGCAAGTACCCTATTGTCATCCCAACGATGGTGATAGAGGAACTAGATCGACTGAAGCTTAAACCAAGCATTGATCAGAAGGCCCTGAGTGATGCTGTTAAAAGCATCAACAAATCCTTTCTAAACAGGTTTGCAAAAATGGACGAAGGGAACACCTCACTTCTTCCCAAGGGGTTTGATGCGACAAAAGCTGATTGCTTGATTTTATCGGTTGCGTTGAAATATCAAGGAGAGGGGAAGAACCCGATTCTATTGACATCAGACAACCTACTACAAAGCAAAGCCCTTGGAATAGGAATTACAACTATATCCTTGAAGGATTTTCTCGCCGAAAGGAGATGACCTAGGTGTAAGAAGCAAACTCCCGTAGCATAGCGCTGATCCAGCGGGAATTCCGTATATTTGTGTACTACAAAAATTACATTCGCACAGCATGAAATTTACTGTCACCAGCAACGACCTGCTCCTGCAGCTCCAGGCTGTAGCCAAGGTCATCAATCAGAAAAGTGTAGCAGCAGTCCCCGTACTCGAAAACATCCTCTTCGAGCTTCAGGGCAACATACTTACCCTCACCGCAGCAGACCAGAGCAACCGCCTGACCTGCGCTCTCGAAGTCAACAACCTCGGGGAAGATGGCTCCTTCGCCGTACGAAGCAACATCATCCTCGACGCTATCAAGGAGCTCTCCGACCAGCCTATCGAGATCGACGTCGATAGCGAAGGCGGGAAGGCTACCATCACCTATAGCAACGGGCACTACAGCTTCCTCTCGACCTCTGCGGACATCTATCCTCAGGGTATCGAGCTTGACGAAGCTCGCACCATCGTCATGCCGGCTCAGAGCCTACTGAAGGGTCTCGAGCGCACCCTCTACGCTGCCAGCGATGACGACACACGCCCCATCATGACGGGGGTCTATCTCGACTTCTACCCCGAGAAGCTCATCACGGTAGCCTCCGACGGCCGCATCCTCGTGCGCTACACCGACTCCAACATCAAGTGCGGTGAGACGGCATCCTTCTGCCTCCCCGCTCGTATCGCACAGCTCCTGACCCGCGGGATCCTCGCGAAGGAAGCAGGCGAAGTAACCATCAGCTTCGACGGGCGCAATGCCAGCTTCTCTATGCCCAGCGGCTCGCTCACGGCACGTCTCCTCGAAGGGAAGTTCCCCAACTACAACTCCGTCATCCCCACCAGCTCGGTACACAATATCATCGTCGACAAGGATCAGCTCTTCTTCGCTTCGAAGCGCGTCTCGCTCTTCTCGAACCGTGCCAGCAGCCTCGTGATCCTCGACTTCGCTGATGATTCGATCCGTATCACGGGTCAGGACCTTGACCTCTCGATCGCAGCTGAGGAGACGATCTCCTGCTCCGGTCAACAGGCTGGTACGCGTCTGCGTATCGGCTTCGACTTCAGCTACCTGCAGCGCCTCTTGCAGAATGTAGCGAGCGAGCAGATCCAATTCAGCCTCAACGACCAGACGCGTGCCGGTGTCATCACCCCGCTCACCAGCGACGAAGGTATCGACATCACCGCCCTGATCATCCCCATGAAGCTCTTAGGCGAATAGTAGCCGAGGAGCACTACACCTATTGCATACATGAAGCTTAATCTACAGCGCCCGATCGTCTTCTTTGACCTGGAGACGACGGGCGTACAGATCACTCGTGACCGCATCGTCGAGATCTCGATCCTGAAGATCAGCCCCGACGG
>ENA-OWLQ01000114-OWLQ01000114.1-human-metagenome-genome-assembly--contig:-NODE-114-length-9091-cov-19.307658_pt1 | contig 9091 bp, 9 predicted proteins | sample MGYA00245354_ERZ651114 | MGnify/ENA primary metagenome ERZ651114 (study PRJEB26857, sample SAMN00035160) | human metagenome | isolation source: G_DNA_Saliva | study: EMG produced TPA metagenomics assembly of... | reverse complement strand
TCAATGAACAAGAACAACGTGAAAAATTTGGTTTCTTATTAGATGCATTAAAATTCGGTACTCCTCCACACGCAGGTTTAGCATTTGGTCTAGACCGTTTAACCATGCTTTTAACAGGCACCGAAAATATCCGTGATGTGATTGCATTCCCGAAAACAACAGCCGCAGCTTGTTTAATGACAGAGGCGCCAAGTTTTGCGAATCCGCAGGCATTGGGTGAATTGAGTATTCAGGTTATAAAAAATAATATTTAATATTTAATATAAGGCGATTGCATAATCGCCTTTATTTTTAAGTGAGGGATCATGAAAGTTCAATTAGTAACCGTAAGTGGAAGAAATTATGGTGAATTTTATGTAGAAGAGGTAAATACATTTTCTTCGCCTAAATCATTTGATATGTTTGATGTAAATATAATTGATTTACGCGCTGGCTTTACATATGTGAATGGAGAACATAAGAATGACTTCAGTAGCATAGATTGTATTAATGATTTTCTTACTATGAATAATATGATTATAAATAGTAGGAAATCTAAATTTTTATTTATTTATCCTGGAAATGTTAAATTCATTACAAGGCCGACTTATAAAGAATTTCAAACACCTATTAAGGATATTGTTTCGCAAGTATCTACGTTATTTAGTAGATTAAATAAAGAACTTGATTTGGATTTTTATTTTGAGAGAACAGATACAAAATTATCAGACACGGTAAGAATTTCAGCTGATTTTTATTTTCCTGAACGGGATGATTTTGAGGTTTTACTCCAGTCCATAGATAGCGATAAAGTTACTTGTTGTAAGAAGGATAATTTATTTTTAACAACATTAAATATTCTTACTGATGAAGAGCTACAACTTTTTCTTGAAAAGGTTGGATTAAAAGCTAGCTCTAATGCAGTAGCTCCTGATTGGATGAATAAAGTAATGCTTTTTGATGATGAAAAGCAATTAAAGAATATAGAAGATAATAAAGTTCAGATAAAAAGCTGTCAGGATTCTATTGCCGTATCAAAAGATAAATTAATTGAGAATTCTCGGTTTAAATCCATTCTTTATACTTCGGGTGAAGATTTAGTTGAGGTAGTGAAGGAGATTTTTAGTAAGATATTTGATGTAGATTTTTCCAGATTTAAAGATAAGAAGAAAGAAGACTTTAGCTTTACATTTAATGATAAGATTTTTATAGGGGAAATAAAAGGTGTTAATCAGAATATTAAAACAACTAATCTTGCTCAATTAGATCTGCATTTTACGAACTTTATCGAAGAGGGAAGTGATGATTTAGATGAGAATAATATTCACAAGTTACTTGTGATGAATCATCAAAAGGATAAAGACTTAAAAGATCGCATTCCTGTAGATCAGCAGCAAATTGATATGGCAAAAAATAAATATGAGTCATTAATCATTGAAACAGTGGAATTACTAGAAATGTATGACAAATTTACTCGAGGAGAAATGACTCAAAAAGAGTGTTTTGATTTAATTTGTCAGAATGGCATTTTAAAAGTACAAACTCCTCGCATAAAGAAAAATTAATGTTGGGGTAGTTTTGAGGTGTCCATTATTGAACTTATTTAATAGATAGGGCTAGTAAAACAGAAGTTCTGTGATTTAAAGATAAAGTGCGGTCAAAAATTCAACTGATTTTGACCGCACTTTCTTTTTATTGAAAAAATTTTATTCACTTAAATACATCACTTTTTTGGTATGAATATGATGTAGTTTTATTTGTTTTGAAGTTATATCCTGAAATTTCAAAATAATTAGATTTTTACTCTTTTATTATTCTTTAAATGGAACTTTATTTACTTTACTCAAGGATAAAATTCTATTATAAATAAGACCTTTTTCGATTTATGATTAATTTATAAGAGAACATTTTATGAGTGAAGTTTCAACTCCAGTAGAAAAATCAACGTGGGCGAGTAAATTCTCAGCCTTAGGCCCTGGAATCGTGATGGCATCAGCAGCTGTTGGTGGTTCACATATTATTGCATCTACCCAAGCGGGTGCGATCTATGGTTGGGAATTAGTGAGCATTGTTATTCTTGCTAACTTATTTAAATATCCTTTCTTCCGTTTCGGTGTTCAATATACCCTAGATACGGGTAATACCTTGTTAGAAGGTTACCGTCAAAAAGGGAAGTTCTACCTTTGGTTATTCCTTGCTTTAAACGTTTTTGCCACAGTAATTAATACTGCTGCAGTGGGTTTATTAACAGCCGCAATTTTAACGTTTATTACACCAATTCCACTTCCAATGCCAGTATTAAGCTCATTAGTGATTCTTGTGACAACCGGCATTTTATTGTTGGGTAAATATCGTTTATTAGATAGTTTATCGAAAATCATCATGATTGCTTTAACGGTAACAACCGTGAGCGCTGTCGTGATTGCTTTTATGCGTAATGGTATCAATGGCGTAGCCACATCTGATTTTGTAGCACCTTCTCCATGGGAATTAAGTAAATTAGCGTTTTTAGTGGCCTTAATGGGCTGGATGCCTGCACCAATTGAAATTTCTGCTGTTAACTCTATGTGGGTGGTGGCAAAACGTCGTCTAACGAAAGTATCTTATGAAGATGGTTTATTTGACTTCAACGTGGGTTATATCGGTACAGCAATTTTAGCTGTCGTATTTTTAGCGCTTGGTGCATTGGTGCAATATGGTTCGCCTGAAACCGTAGAGATGGTGGGCGGAAAATATATCGCACAACTTATCAATATGTATGCAAGTACTATTGGTGAATGGTCTCGCTTATTAATTGCAGTCATTGCGTTCATGTGTATGTTTGGTACAACAATTACAGTAATTGATGGTTACTCTCGTACCAACGTTGAATCTTTGCGTATCTTATTCGGTAAACAGGAAAGCTCTGTGAGAATTCTTAATATCGGTATGATTTTTGCGGCGTTATCTGGTTTAGCGATTATTTTCTACTTTAATAATGCAGTAGGCCCAATGCTGAAATTCGCGATGATTGCTTCATTTGTTTCTGCACCAATCTTTGCTTGGTTGAATTTATCTCTGACTAAGCACGCGAAACACAGTGTAAAAGGCGGATTATTGTGGTTATCCCTTATTGGTTTATTCTACTTAACAGCCTTTGCGGGATTATTTATCGCTCAACAAGCTGGCTGGTTAAACTAAAATAATTGAGATAATTACCGCACTTTAGTTTTAAAGTGCGGTAATTTTTTTGAAAGTTTTTAGTAGAAAAGGTATGATGCTGCCCATTCTTAATAGTGCAGATTATGAGTTTGAAATATAAAAATAATCAATCAGTTCTTGTAGTGATTTATGCGAAAAGCACGCATCGTGTTCTTATGCTTCAACGTCGAGACGACACAACGTTTTGGCAATCCGTTACGGGGACATTGGAAACCAACGAAACACCAAGAGAAACAGCAATTCGAGAAGTTTGGGAAGAAGTTGGATTAAAAATAGAAGAAAATTCGACCGCACTTTTTGATTGCAAAGAGAGCATAGAATTTGAAATTTTCCCGCATTTCCGCTATAAATACGCACCGAATGTGACTCACTGTCATGAACATTGGTTTTTATTGGCAGTTGAGCAGGAATTTGAACCGATATTAAGTGAGCATTTGGCGTATCAATGGGTTTCACCAGAAGATGCGATCCAAATGACGAAATCACCGAATAATGCCGAGGCCATCAAAAAATATTTGATGAACGGCTTTCCTCTATAGAAAAGAGGATTTAATTTAAAAACGTTTTTAAGATAAGAAGGAAAACAACATGGCAGGCCATAGTAAGTGGGCAAATATTAAACACCGTAAAGCAGCACAAGATGCGCAACGCGGTAAAATTTTTACAAAATTAATTCGTGAATTAGTCACTGCTGCAAAAATTGGTGGCGGTGATGTGGGCGCTAACCCGCGTTTACGTGCGGCAGTAGATAAAGCCTTATCGAGCAACATGACTCGCGACACCATTAACCGTGCGATTGAACGCGGTGTGGGTGGTGGCGATGACACCAATATGGAAACAAGAATTTACGAAGGTTATGGTCCGGGTGGAACTGCTGTGATGGTTGAGTGTCTAAGTGACAACGCAAACCGAACCATCTCACAGGTTCGCCCAAGTTTCACTAAATGTGGTGGTAACTTAGGGACTGAAGGTTCTGTGGGCTATTTATTCAGCAAAAAAGGCTTGATTTTAATTAGCCAAGGTGAAGAAGATGCGTTAATGGAGGCGGCAATTGAAGCCGGTGCGGATGATGTTCAACCGCAAGATGATGGATCATTTGAAATCTATACCGCGTGGGAAGATTTAGGTTCTGTGCGCGATGCAATCGAAGCAGCAGGATTTAAAATTGATAACGCAGAAGTGACAATGATTCCATCAACAACAGTTGATCTTGATCTTGAAACTGCGCCTAAATTGTTGCGTTTAATTGACATGTTAGAAGACTGTGACGATGTACAAAACGTATATCATAACGGTGAAATTAGTGATGAAGTTGCAGCTCAGCTGTAATTTTAAGGAGATTTAGAATGAAATTAGCTAAAGTATTACCAGCAATGGCCGCTCTTGTTGTTTTATCAGCATGTGCAAGCGATGCACCAAAAATGGAAAACAAAGCGGAACAAATGGCAACCCCTACTGTAACGGATAAAACAGTAGTTTATACCTGTAACAAGAAAACTGTAACTGCAGTTTATCAATTCGAAAACCAAGAGCCAACAGCCGCAATGGTGATGGTGGGTAACAAAGTTATCGCGAAAGATTTTGCTCGTGATGCAGCTCAAAAAGACTTCACTTCATTTACTTCAGGCAAATATGTTTGGAACGTAGATAGTGGTTTAACTTTAGATAAATTTGATTCTGTTGTGCCGGTAAATCTTTTAATCAAAGGCAAAAAAGCAGACAAAATTGTTGTGAAAAACTGTGATGTAGATGCAAAAGCAACTGCAAAAGCAAACCAATAATTAACGCTAAAAACGGCCGGCATTGACCGGCCGTTTATTTTTGAGAGTTTATGAGTATTATTTTAGGCATTGACCCAGGTTCTCGTGTAACGGGTTATGGTGTGATTAGACAAAATGGTCGGCATTTAGAATATCTCGGCAGTGGAGCAATCCGCACGCAGGTAGAGGATTTACCTACACGCTTAAAACGAATTTATGCTGGCGTGACAGAAATCATCACGCAATTTCAGCCCGATATGTTTGCTATTGAACAAGTGTTTATGGCTAAAAATGCTGACTCAGCTTTAAAACTGGGGCAAGCACGTGGTACGGCGATTGTGGCTGCCGTGAACCATGATTTACCTGTATTTGAATATGCGGCTCGTTTGGTGAAACAGACTGTCGTTGGGATTGGTTCTGCAGATAAAGTTCAAGTACAAGATATGGTGACACGAATTTTGAAGCTCTCAGATAAACCTCAGGTAGATGCGGCAGATGCTTTAGCCATTGCCATCACTCATGCTCATACCATTCAACATTCCTTGCATATTGCTGGCTCGGTCAAAACCACAGAAACACATGAAAAAATGACCGCACTTTTAAAAACAAGATACAGCCGAGGTCGATTTAGATTAAAAATTTAACTGGATTAATATCCAGTTTTATTTTATTCTATGCAAAAATTTTTTTACATGGAAATCTTATGATTGGTCGTTTAAAAGGCATCTTATTAGAAAAACAACCTCCTGAAATTTTGCTTGATGTACAAGGCGTCGGTTACGAATTATTGTTACCAATGACCAGTTTTTATGACTTACCTGAAATCGGGCAAGAAACTACTTTATTTACCCATCTTGTTGTGCGTGAAGATGCTCATCTTCTTTTTGGATTCGCCCAAAAAACTGACCGCACTTTATTCCGTGAATTAATTAAAACCAATGGTGTTGGTCCTAAATTGGCACTCGCAATTTTATCTGCAATGTCAGTAGAGCAGTTTGCTTACGCTATTGAACGAGAAGAACTGTCGAAATTAGTTAAAATTCCTGGTGTGGGCAAGAAAACGGCTGAACGCTTATTGGTGGAGTTAAAAGGGAAGTTTAAAGATGTTCGCCAAATTGATTTCTTTGTGGAGAGCAAGCATATTCCTTCAACTTCAGAATTACGTCAAGCGGAAAGCTCAGCTGATGAAGCGGTTGCTGCGCTGATTGCGTTAGGCTATAAACCAACCGATGCTGAAAAAATGGTGAAAAAAGTAGCTAAAGCGGATTTAAGCAGTGAGCAATTAATTCGTGAAGCCTTAAAAGCCGCATTATAAAGATTAAACAGATATGATCGAAGCAGATAGAATTATTAGCAGTCAGGCAAAGATGGATGAAGATGTCATCGATCGTGCGATTCGTCCAAAGCTTTTAGCGGACTATGTGGGACAGCCGCAAGTGCGAGAGCAGATGGATATTTTCATTAAGGCGGCGAAATTGCGTCAAGATGCCTTAGATCATCTTTTGATCTTCGGCCCTCCAGGTTTAGGAAAAACGACGCTAGCTAATATTGTGGCAAATGAAATGGGTGTGAATATTCGCACAACATCGGGGCCTGTGCTTGAAAAAGCCGGCGATTTGGCAGCAATGCTGACAAATCTTGAACCCCATGATGTGTTGTTTATTGATGAAATTCACCGTCTTTCTCCTGCGATTGAAGAAGTGCTTTATCCAGCAATGGAGGATTATCAGCTAGATATTATGATCGGCGAAGGGCCAGCGGCACGTTCAATTAAATTGGATTTACCACCTTTCACATTAATTGGTGCAACAACTCGAGCGGGTTCTTTAACTTCGCCACTACGTGATCGTTTCGGTATCGTTCAACGTTTAGAATTTTATTCCGTTGAAGATTTAACTTCTATTGTGACAAGAAGTGCCTCTTGCTTAAATCTGGAATTAGAAGATAAAGCCGCTTTTGAAGTGGCTCGTCGTTCACGTGGCACCCCTCGTATTGCAAACCGTTTATTGCGTCGCGTTCGAGATTTTGCTGATGTGCGTAATGATGGTATTATTTCGGCAGACATTGCGAAACAAGCGCTTTCAATGTTAGATGTAGATGATGCGGGCTTTGATTACTTAGATAGAAAATTACTTACCGCAGTGATTGAACGTTTTGATGGTGGGCCAGTTGGATTAGATAACTTGGCGGCAGCAATAGGTGAAGAACGAGACACTATCGAGGATGTTTTAGAACCTTACTTGATTCAACAAGGATTTTTACAGCGTACACCTCGAGGCCGAATTGCGACCTCGTTAACTTATCGACACTTCGGACTTCAGAAGCCGTCAGAATAAGAGATAGAAAAAAGGACATATTGATATCAATATGTCCTTTCTTTTTGAAACCTGCTTAGTTAGTTCCTTCAGTATAGCTCTTCATGCTATTTAATCTTGCTAAACCCACATCACAGCTTTTTTGTTGAGTTGCTAATTCCATTTCAAGAATTTGCTGTTTGCTTTGATTAAGTTTACTTTTGATTTTACCTACTTGAGTATGAGTGCCGGGCTGTTTTTCTGCTTGGGCAATTAAATTTTCTGTTTCTTTAAATAACTGTGTGCATTGTTGTGGCAGAGCAGCTTTGTTTTCTGTAAGAGGTGCTGCAGTGGCAGATAACGCCATAGAACCGAAAAGTGCGGTCAAAATTACACAAATTTTTTTCATTGTAAATTCCTACAAATCTTTCCAAATATTATTAGGCTAAAAAATAGCAAAATCTTGTCGCCCTGTCTAGTGGTTATTTTGTCTATTTCTTTTTAATAAAGTTTCCTTATGATAGAGATAAATTTTTTCATTCGAGATAAATCCGCAAGATTTGATGTAGATCAATTTGCTATAGTTATGCTAAATAGGGTATTTTGTAACTTGTATCAAAAAATGTGATCAATATAACGATTTTTCTATTTTTTATCCTCATAAATAGTAGTAGAATAGGGCAAAATTTTGAATGTTTATATTGTAATCGGTTACTGCATTCTGTTTTGAGAATAGAAAAGGCAATTATTACGTAAATAATTCAATGTTTCTTAACGATTTTTGTTGAGTAGTTTGGGGTGATTATTTGGGATTATCCTTGGTAATCATAAAGTGAAAATCTTGTAGATTTATACAAGGAGTTGAGATGTTAGACGTTGTTGATCTCTCACGCTTGCAGTTTGCATTAACTGCGTTATATCACTTCATTTTTGTACCATTAACATTAGGTTTATCTTTCGTTCTTGTGATCATGGAAACCATTTATGTTAAAACGGGCAAAGAAGTATATAAAGATATGACAAAATTCTGGGGTAAGTTATTTGGTATTAACTTTGCTCTAGGGGTGACGACCGGTATTATCATGGAGTTCCAATTCGGGACAAACTGGTCTTATTATTCTCACTATGTAGGTGATATTTTCGGTGCGCCATTAGCAATCGAAGCATTACTTGCGTTCTTCTTAGAGTCCACTTTCGTGGGTCTATTCTTCTTCGGTTGGGATCGTTTAACTAAAGGTAAACACTTACTCGCAACTTACTGCGTAGCCTTTGGTTCAAACCTTTCTGCGATGTGGATTTTAGTTGCGAATGGTTGGATGCAACATCCGGTAGCGGCAGAGTTTAACTTTGAAACCATTCGTATGGAAATGACCAGCTTCTTAGATCTTTGGTTAAATCCAGTTGCGCAAGGTAAATTCTTACACACATTAACAGCAGGTTATACAACCGGTGCAATGTTTGTATTAGGTATCAGTGCATTCTATTTATTAAAAGGCCGCGATATTGGTTTTGCTAAACGTTCATTCTCTGTAGCGGCAACTTTTGGTTTTATCGCTGCATCAGCTGTATTAATTATGGGGGATGAATCAGGTTATGAAATTGGTAAAGCACAACCTGTGAAATTGGCTGCAATGGAAGCTGAGTTTGATACCCATCCTGCGCCAGCGCCATTCCATCCAGTTGCGATTCCAAATACCGCTGAAATGAAAAATGATTTTGCGATTGAAATCCCTTACTTAGGTGGTTTAATTGCAACGCGTTCTTTAGACACTGAAATTGTTGGTTTGAAAGATATTCAAGCGAAAAATGAAGGTCGTGTTCGTAACGGTATGGTTGCTTATGATTTATTCACGCAAT
>ENA-OWLQ01000095-OWLQ01000095.1-human-metagenome-genome-assembly--contig:-NODE-95-length-9645-cov-5.296767_pt1 | contig 9645 bp, 8 predicted proteins | sample MGYA00245354_ERZ651114 | MGnify/ENA primary metagenome ERZ651114 (study PRJEB26857, sample SAMN00035160) | human metagenome | isolation source: G_DNA_Saliva | study: EMG produced TPA metagenomics assembly of... | reverse complement strand
TAAAAAAAGTACAAACTCAATTTATTAAAATTTTTCCATCTGTTTCTTTAAATCATCAGTACAATAGGCTAACAGTGCTTTCAGAATATATTTTATTCTTATCTAAAGTAATTAGAGTTTCTAGTGAATACCAAGAAAAGTTAGCTAATTTGCTTTTATTAATTAAAGCTTCAAAACCTAAAAATCATAAAAATTTTACTGTAAGAGTAAATGAAGATTTATCTAATGGATTGTTAGATGAATTTATGTCTATTGCTAATTATTCTAACCCTAATAATCCATTCCAAAATATAGGTATCAAAAAAAGAAATTACCTGATGTTTATATTATTAAAAGAACTAGGGATAAGACGTGGAGAGCTTTTATCAATCCAGATTCCATTTATCGAGATAGGAACAACTAAACCATTTATTTTAATAAGACGAACTCATGACGATAAATTTGATTCAAGAAAAACACAGGCTGTAAGTAAAACTAAAGAGAGACGTCTTCCTATTTCACAGAAAATAGCTCAACTCATTGATGATTACATTATGAATTACCGTTCTAAAATTCCAAATGCAAATAAACATCCATATTTGTTCGTAACTCATCGGAAAGGGAAAACTCAAGGGAATCCTATTAGTACAAGTTCATTTGATAATGTTATTGTGCCAACAATGAAAAAAGTTGATCCAAAATTTTCTGTTATTCATCCACACATTTTTCGTCATGAGTGGAACTTAGATTTTTCAAAAAAAATAGATAAAAACAATCAGAGTGTAAGTAATGATTTTTACCATAAAGATTTTATTTCACCAGAAAAAGAAGCAAAAATGAGGCAACACCTTATGGGACATGTATCAGAAAAATCTGGAGATGTTTATAATCAACGTTATATTCGAGAAAAAGCTAATAAAATACTATTAGAACTTCAAACTGAGTTTCAAAAAAAAGTTGACAATTATGAGCCAGAAGAAAATTCTTAGACAATCAAGAGATGGATATGCGTTTTATGAAAATGAAAACTCTTGGCGTATAAGTAAAGATATTAAACTAAATTTCTCTCAAGCTGTATTGAATATAGATAAAAAAACATTAAATAGCTTTAGAAAAACATTAGCTATCTATGCTGAAAAATACTCTAGCTACCATACTATTAATATGTACAATAGATTTCATGAATTAGTAGTTAATACGCAACTAAAAACCATTGATACTTATACGCTATTAAATTGGAAAACCAACTTAGGAAAAGAACGTGAATGGTATTTAGGTTCATTAAAAGGTTTTTTGCTCTCGTGGTACGAGTATGGTTATTATGGAGTTGATAAAGCTGTTGCATCTCTACTAGAAAGCTTTACTTTGAGTGGAAATGATAAAGGTAAATCGGTAATAATGAGATGCCCTTATACGGGAGCATTTACTGAAAATGAAATTTTAGCTTTAATGACAGAGCTGGCTAGACTTTGGAAAGAAGATCTTATTTCATTTGAAACATATACATATATCCACTTACTTCAAGCTACTGCAAGAAGACCTATTCAAATACGACATTTAAAATTTGAAGACTTGAAAAAAGAAGCTTCTCAAGGAACATGGAATTATTTCCTAAATATACCTAGTGCTAAAAAGAGAGGTGGGTTATTTAGAAAAACATTTAAAAAGATTGCTATTACAGAGGACTTGTATTTAGTTCTCTTAAACTTTTTAGAATATCAGTATAAAAAATTGCTTAGCCTAGTTGATGAAACATTTATATCAGATTATAAAATGAAATTACCAATGTTTATTGATTGGCGTTTTCTGAAGAATAATATAAAAAATAGGAATTTTGATCTTTCATTATTAGAATTAGATATTTTTCATTACTCGAGCTCTTCATTAGAACTAAATGTATTACGAAAATTCTGTATACATCAAAAAGCTGTTTCAGAGCGAACAGGTGAAATTATTCATGTTAATGCAAGACGTTTTCGTCATACAAGGGGGACTAACCTAGGGAGAAAAGGAGTTGGTGCAGCGATTATAGCAGAACTACTAGATCACTCAGATACACAAAATGTGAAAGTCTATACTGAAAATACAGCGGATACAGTGCAATATATTGATCGCGTTATGGGTGCTGAAATGGGAAAACTAGCCCAAGCATTCGTTGGCAGAATTATTTCTAATTTGAATGAAAGTGAGAGAGGATTTGATCCAACATCTTTAATAACTAATAACGGAGTAGATACTATAGGCGCATGTGGGACGAATGATTTTTGTATAACTGGTTATGAGACTTGTTATTTATGTCCTAAATTTAGACCTTTGGTTGATGGTCCACATCAACAAATATTAAATAAACTGTATAAAGAGAAAGAAGAACGTTTAAGAAGAACTAAAAGTATAGATTATGCATCTTCTAAGGATCGTATTATATTGGCTGTTGAATATGTTGTTCAAGCGTGTAATGAAATGAAAAAAAATATGGAGGCTCATTAATTATGAATAATACAATTTTTTTCCAAGTACATGAGAATCCAAAATCCAGTTTAGAAAATTTTATCACTTTCTGTAGAAACAAACTTACAGCTTTCGGAAGTGATTGTTGGGACAATAATCAATGGAGAGATACCTTTAATCTTCACAACATTCAAGTTCGTTTTTCCACAGATAGGGTTAAATCTACATCCTATCAATATGAGCCGTTATCTGAACCATTTATTGATTTTGCTAAAGCATACATTCGTTATGTTTACTCTCAGCAACCAGTTCGTCAATTATCACGGCATCTTGAGTCATTACGTATGGTTGAAATGGCTTTATACAATGTAAAAGACAATTGCGATATATTACAACTCGATAATTTAGTCATTAATGAAGTTGAAACCCTTGTATTGAAAAAATATAAAAAAGATACTGAATCAGTCAATAAATTAGGATATCAACTTGAGAAGTTATTTGATTTTTGTCGTGAAAATGGTATTACTCCAAATTTGTCTTTATGGAATAACCCATATAAACGTCCTAGAGATTTAACGATATTGCTTGATGAAAGAGGAAAAGAATACCGTTCAAGTAAAATGCCAACAGATGAAGAAATGATGTTGGTAGCCAAACTCTTTCATGATGCACCAAATTTAGATAAAGAAACTGAGTATTATACAGCAGTTATGGCTCTACTTATGGTTGCTCCATCTCGTTGTTCTGAGTTGATGTCTTTATCTGTTAATTGCTTAGAATGGGAAGAAGATAGCCTAGGAAATAAGCAATTAGGTATTCGATGGATACCTGCAAAAAATGGAAAAGAGGGTTTGAAATGGGTTCCTAGTAGCATGCAAGATGTGATTATTGAAGCAGTCAAACGTTTAACAGATATAGGAGCTTTAGCAAGAAAAGCAGCAAAGTTTGCGGAAGAAAATCCGAACACGGTAATGATATCACCAGATCAAGGTATGCAAGTATCCCATTATTTACCTCAAAAACCTTTAACTGAAATAGAAATAGGTAAGGTTTTAGAAATTAATGGAAAGCATGGGATTAAAACTAAGTGGTTTGAAAAGTTAATGAAAGAAAATAGTGGTGTTATAACTCCCAATGTTTTAGGGAAATACTTATACGAAAAATATACCTCAAAATTCAATTACTGGCCATATATTGATAAAAATAAAAACGTTAAAGCTTCTGAAGCCTTATTATTATTCAGAGAAAATGAATTTCATGATAATTTTCTCCCTAAAAAATTTTCTTTTATATTACCAACAGTAAATCTTATTAATGATAGATTCTGCTATTCTGATACACGCCCTAAAACATCATTATGGGAAAAGCATTGTATAACTACTTCGAAAGGAGAGTTTGTTAGATTGCTATCACACAATGCAAGGCATTGGTTAAGTACAAAAGCTGAGAGAGGTGGAATGGATGAATTAACTTTAGCGAACTGGGCAGGGAGGGCTAGAATTGCAGATAATAAGGCTTATGATCACAGGACAGAAGAAGAAAAAAGTGAAGCAGTTCGGAATTTACTTATTCCCGAGTATGCTTCACTTTTAGATAAAATTCATTTAAATCTTCCAGTAACCTATGAAGACTTAGGAAAAAATAGAATTGGAATTGCAACTATAACGGAAATAGGCATTTGTGAACATGATTATGCAATGTCGCCATGCTCTCGCCATGGGGATTGTGAAACATGTAAAGAACTCGTTTGTATTAAAGGATTAGAATCATCTTTAGAAATATTAAAGCTTAGAGAAATTCAACTTACAGAACAATTTAATAAAGCGAGAGAGCACCATAAATTAGGTGTTTTTGGTGCAGATCGGTGGATAAGTAATTTGGGATGGAGATTAACACATATAAAAACCAAAATTGCATTTTTAGAAAATCGGGAAATTCCAAATGGATCATTATTACGAATTCCTGATGAGTATGACCCTTCCCCAGTTAAATTAGCTTTACAGGAAAAAGGAATGGATATAGACATTCTAGAACCAGATACAGCTAAATTAGACAATGATTTGTATAGACTAATGGAGTTATAATATGCCCAAAATTCTTGTTACAGAAGAACGTTTAGAAGACATTATCATGTTAATTAAGACCTGGGAAGGTAAATTAACTTGGGAATTACTTTGCCACAAAGTTTCAGAATTATTAAATGTTAAAAGTATTGAAAGACAATCCCTAGCTAATTATTCAGATATACAAGGGGCATTTAGCAAACAAAAACATATACTTAAAGAAAAAGCAAAAGCTAACCCAGAACCGAATGTAACAATGGATTATCTGCAAAAGCAAGTTAAGAATTTAAAAGCTCAGGTACAACGTTTGGAAGAAATTAATGAGCGATATAAACAGCAATTTATTGTATGGCAATATAATGCATATATGCATGGTATGACCCAAGTTACTTTAAATAAGCCTCTTATTGCTGTTAACCGTCAACGTAGGTAATTTATAGGATGTAAGGTAAATTATTTTTACTATAGTAGTCTCTACAAAAGATCGTCTGAAAATCAATTTTCAGACAATCTCTTCACACCTATTAAACTTCTTGATGGGTAGAGTAGAAGACAATTTTCGTCAACATCTACTTCTTCCGGGCAGAGAGATACAGCAGTTTAATGGCGCGTCAAACACTATTATACTGAACTACTTTCCGCTCAAGCCCGCACCGCAGCTTGCAGCAGCCTCCACTAAATCTTAATTTTGTTAACAATATGGATTCGCTCAGCTTCGCTCACGTCTTGCCGGAGACAAGCACGCGGCCATGTATGCAAAAATTTAAGACTGCTGCATGATCATTAATCCCAAAGGTATTCCAAAAATAATTGTCCAAACTGGTTATCGGAACAGGAGCGCGATTGAAGTGTAACGCGAAATTTCAGGCAATCTGCATACCTCGCAATGACTGTGGCTGTCTAAACCCCGCCATTTCAGGAATGAACCATGCCCAACACCCCCATCTCATCCGAACATCCCCACGACAGCACCCTATCCCCCTGCATGCTCACCGACTGGACATTCACGTGCTACCACACGCCCGGTAAATCCGAGTATGCCGTGGTGTACGGCACAGTCGTCCAAGATGGTTCGGGACGTTTTACCGCAGGCAGCCGAATCCGCACCTCGCCCGTTACCCTATGGGCGGCACCGCTGGCTCATACGCACAACTCGGTATATTGCCTGCCGGAAGGTGCAGGTTGCTTTTGCGACCTGCCTGCAACCTTGCAGCCTGCCATCGACTGTTTGGGTATCGACCCTGCCGAAGCGGCCGTTATCCTGCAAAACGCCTTCATGCAGCCTGCACATACCTTGCCTGAAACCGCCTGTTTCGGCGTTCCGGTGATGCAGCCGGCAGGACAGGGCGATTGTCCGGTCGTCATGGAACGCCACATCGCCGAATTGCCGTTCTACCTGTTTTGGCGGGACAGCAGCATCGGTTCGGCCCAAAGCCTGATAGACGGACAAGCCGCCGTGTTTCTGCACGATTGGAACGCATTCTGCCGACGGTTTGTTCGTACCGGCAGACACCGCGGCCAAACCGGCCACACAGGCGACAAAGCCGCAGATGGCCAATACAGCTATTTCGGCCTGCCGATTGTGCATACGCCAGAACAGGATAATGCCCCTGCCGTATTGGAAGCCGACATCGCCAAACTACCGTTTTACACCTATTGGCACACCGCCTGCGCTTCCGATGTGCACCGGTTAGCAGACGGCTCGCATGCCGTGAAACTTGCCGACTGGGAAGCCTTCTGCCGACGGTTGGTATTGACCGGTAGATAGGCAGACAAAAAGTGCAGGCTGCTTTTTATCGCCCAAACCCTGTTTCAGACGGCCTCTAAAGCAGCCTGCACCTTATTTTTCATTGTCAGATGACCAGAAACCGAGTATCCCATGCCTCAAACCTATTTCACAGCCGACTGGCACTTCTCCCATCCCAACATCGCCCGATACTGCCCGCAATTCCGCTTGCAAAGCGATAACGCCGACGAGCTGAACGAATACCTGATCGACTGCTGGAACCGCGTCGTTACCCCGCAAGACACTGTGTACAACCTCGGCGATGTCTGCTTTGCAAAAAAGCCCGCACACATCGAAGCCGTGCTGCAACGGCTTAACGGGCAACACCATTTGATTTACGGCAACCACGACTACCTGATTCGGCAAAACGAAGCACATTTCCTCAACACGCGCAAAGCCGACGGCCATCCGTTGCTCTCGTCCGCCAGCCATTACCTGCGGCTCAAACTGCCCGAAATCGGCAATACCGCGATTTTGTGCCACTATCCCTTATACGAATGGGACGGCATCCACCACGGCCTATACCACCTCTACGGCCATCTGCACGACCGCATGGCCGCCGTCAAAGGGCGTGCCCTCAATGTCGGCTGGGATATGCACGGTCGTTTCCTGACCGAACAAGATATTGACAGCTTCCTGCGCGACCTCCCTGCCGTTCAGTATTTCGACGACAAGCAAAACGTTATTGTCGGCAACAGCACGGAAGATGCGGCTGCAAAAGTTCGGGCGAGATTGACAGCATTGAATGAATGAGCTTTTATTTTAGAGATGAATTTTCAGGTAGCCTTGAATAGTGCAGGCTGCCTGAAAAACAGTCGGCAAAACAAAAGGACGGGTTTTCAATCCGTCCTTTTTGCATCAGCAATACCGCCAAGTGTCCTGCATAAAATGAATGATCTCGTTTAACGGCACAGGCGAAAGCGTAAACTGCTTGTCCCCTTTCTTCTGTTCCACTTCCAAAATCAACATACAGCCTTCCGACAACTTGCCCTGTCGGTCAAATTCCAATTCTTTGATTTTGACCGACAGGGTAATGCCTCTGTTCGCCAAGTTCTGCCGGTATGCTTCGCCCGTGTGCCCGTAAAAATAGTAGGCAAACGCCAGCTGGTCCAGCACATCGGCAATCTCTTCCGCGCCGTAACCGCTTTGGCTGTCGGTGGGCTGGTCATGCGTTATCAGCAGATCGGGGTCGTGCTTGTTTTTCAAGCAGTCTTTAATAAAGCGGCGCAAGGTTTGCCGTTCATACTCCTGAATAAATTCGCCGTGCGGCCGCTGTTTCCTATCGCCAATGTGCCCGATGCCGAGAATTTCCAGCGATTCGCCATCCTTCTGCAACACAAACGGTTCGCCCGTTTTCTGCACCCAAACGCGCTAATAAACATCAATCGGAAAAGCAGCCTGCACGCTTTGCCGTTCCAATTCATCCAAAAATTCATGGTCCTCATGATTGCCGCGCACACAGAGCATATTGAGGTTGAGCCGGTCGAGGCATTGGGCAATCGGCGGCTTGGCGTGCATAAAATCATCCATAAAACCCAATTCGTCGCGGTCTCTTGCCGCATGACGCAGCGTGGCCTTGTCCATACGGCTCTTATCCAGGAATGCGCCCATATCGCCGCATTGGACAATTAAGTCTATGGATTTGCCGGTGGTTTGCTGGTGGTGGTGCGCCAGCTTGAATGGGAGCAGGAATTTGCCGTGGATGTCGGCGAACAGGGCAAGGCGGATCATGGGAACGGTTGCAATTGAGTGATGGAAACAAAACGCAGAGACGGCGGTGCGTCGGGCAATCGGAAGAATATTTTAACAGCAAACAGCAAACTATTTTTTATTTCTCTGTTCGGGTACCGAGCATCAAACTAATCTACGCCGGCTTGCACGAGAAAAGTTCCCTGAGATGACATTCTCGGCACTAGATCGCTCTGAGTGATCTGCATTATAAAATCAAAACAGACATATCTGTTTTTACTAGTATCAGTCTCTCAGATATACTTCTGATGAAGCAAGAAACTTTTTGAATTCACACACGAACATTGCTGCCTTCAAATTTTCGCTTAAACAGATCTGAGTGAGTACGATTTGACGAACAAAGCTCGAATGCTGAATCGATCTGATCATAGCCAAGCTTTCAGGCATACGGGAAAGCATGAAATTCAAAAGCATCTTGGCCTCAGCAGAGGAAATTGGTGTTATTGAGCGCTGGCGGTTTATGAAGAAAACGGTAAGTATCTCTTACTGGACGGTCATCTCCGTCTGCTTGCCTTACAAGAACTAGGAATCGACACGGTAGTATGTCTGTTGTCCACAGACGATGAAAGATTTACCTATAACCGGCAAATTAACCGTTTAAGCCCGATTTAGGAATACTGGATGATCAGCCGTGCAATTGGCAAAGGCATACAAAGGGAGAAAATTGCCAAAACCCTGAAGATCAACTTATCCAGAATCGAAAGCAAGTTGAATTTGCTGAATGATATCGTGCCCGAAGTAGCCGCGAAACTCGCAGACAAGTATCTGATACAAGATACGTTTCCGATCCTCCGAAAAATGAAACCCATCCGACAGATGGAAGCTATAGATATGATGATTGCAGCCAATAAGCTCACCAAGTCTTATGTTGAGATGATCTTGGTGGCATCCTCCCGGGAAGATTTGGTTGGTCATGCTCAGAAAAAGCATTCGGATAGTCTAGAAAAACTTTCACTGTTGGAACAAGAAATGGACAGGTTGAAGGAGGACTATACCCAGACAGAGAAAGAAATTAGTGATACCAATCCGTCTTTGATTGTGGCTAGCGGTTATTTGAGAGGATTGTTAGATAACTCTGCTGTGAAAGAGTTCATAAGCTTGTACTATGAGGACATCCTAACCGCATTAGATACGGTTTACCAGCAATTACAATTAGCTGCTTTGGTTTGTTGGTTGTTGGCGAAAAGTAGAGGAAGCAAATAATATCTTTCGATAATTCTGATTATTGCTTTTATATTAGCAACTAAATTCAGATAAAAAGATTACATAACAAATCATTATGAATAGTAAAATATCCTTACGTTTGCTAGAATAACCAAATTTACTTGATTTAACATGATGAATCCTAGGAACCCCCCATGTCCCACCAAACCGAGCTGATTAAGAAACTTCAGGAAATCTTCCAAATGACCGAGCCGGCCTTGATTTCGGTATTTACCGTATTTTAAACAGCCGTTCGCAGGAAATCGGCGATTATTTGCAAAACAAATTGCCTGTCAAAATTCAGGCTGCGTTTTCCGCGTCTGGCCAAACGCAGATTGACGGCTGGAGACCTTTGCAAAATTCCCCAAAATCCCCTAAATTCCCACCAAGACATTTAGGGGATTTCTCATGACCACC
>ENA-OWLQ01000090-OWLQ01000090.1-human-metagenome-genome-assembly--contig:-NODE-90-length-9753-cov-9.182306_pt1 | contig 9753 bp, 9 predicted proteins | sample MGYA00245354_ERZ651114 | MGnify/ENA primary metagenome ERZ651114 (study PRJEB26857, sample SAMN00035160) | human metagenome | isolation source: G_DNA_Saliva | study: EMG produced TPA metagenomics assembly of... | reverse complement strand
ACAATATGGAACGTGTTCTCAGAAAGACCCACATCAAACGTCTCAACAAGGGCGAGTGTTCAACACAAGCTGGGGTCAACTTTATCGACATCATTTCCCACTATACTCGTGTATCTGACCACGCCATGAACCTTGCTGAAAAGGTCATCGCTGAACAAATCTAAGATCCAAGAAGCTATCCTAAATGGGATGGCTTTTTTCTTTTCCTAACCAAGAATTGCTTTTCTACCATATAGAAAAATGCTTTGATTCACAATGGAATCAAAGCATTTTAAAGAGTTGCCCATACATAAGGGCAGAAGCTGCGGTTCCTCTGTACTTGGCTTCTTCTCTTTTGATAAAGCGAGCCAAGTTGAGCAACTCAGGTGCCGGATGTTTGGGATTGGTGAGCAATTCACGGGTGACCAGTCCTGAGAGACGAACTGCTAGTAACTGCTCATTTGTAGTAGGCAGCCTCTTAGCAGTCTCTAGGAGAGCAGCAACTAAATCGTCACTCAAGCCCTGACGGGCATGATTGTAGAGGTCTTTTATAAGGCTTTCTAGATTTGCTTCTTCCATCCCGATCAACCTCCCTTATGTTTAATAATTTTTAATCAAATCAACCGTTGAACGATCCAATTTTTTCACCAAGGCTTGCAAGAAAGCTTGAGCTTCTAAGAAGTCATCCATAGCGTAGAGGGTTTGATGAGAATGGATATAACGAGCGCAAACACCGATTGTTGTAGATGGGACACCACCATTTTTCAGATGAGCTGCGCCAGCGTCTGTTCCGCCTTTACCACAGTAGTATTGGTACTTGATACCAGCTTCCTCAGCCGTTGTCAAAAGGAAATCCTTCATACCTGGGAGAAGCAAGTGACCTGGATCATAGAAACGAATCAAGGTTCCATCTCCAATCTTGCCTTGACCACCATAGACATCACCAGCTGGTGAACAGTCAACTGCGAGGAAGACTTCTGGATCAAACTTGGTTGTAGATGTATGAGCACCACGAAGACCAACTTCTTCTTGGACGTTAGAACCCAGATAGAGTTCATTGCCGAGTTTTTGACCTGACAGAGCTTCTGCCAACTCGCTCACCATGAGAACCCCGTAACGGTTATCCCAAGCTTTTGAGATGATATTTTTTTCATTGGCTGTCAAGATTGCAGAACTATCTGGTACGATGGTGTCGCCAGGACGGATGCCAAAGCTTTCTGCCTCAGCCTTATCCACAAAACCACCATCAAATATAATATCCGCAATAGCAGGCATGGTTGGTCCACCTGTTCCACGTGTCAAATGTGGAGGGACAGAACCTGAAATCACAGGAATTTCACGACCGTCACGAGTAAAGAGTTTGAAACGTTGGCTGCTGACTACCATTGGATTCCAACCACCGATTTCAACGACACGGAAGGTCCCATCTGGCTTAATTTCGCTGACCATAAAACCAACTTCGTCCATGTGAGAAGCGACCAAAACACGGGGTGCATCGGCAGCTTCTGAATGTTTGATACCAAAAATACCACCCAAGCCATCTGTCACCACTTCATCCACATGCGGTGTCAACTTTTCACGAAGATAAGCACGGACAGGTGCTTCATGACCTGAGATCGCAGCAAGTTCTGTTACTTCTTTGATTTTTGAAAATAATGTTGTCATTTCAGTTCCTTCTTTCTTTCATCCATTTTACCACTTTTTATAGGAGAAGGATAGCGGGAAGGTGGATTTCTAAATTAGTATCTTAGTCTTACTGTATCTTATAAAAAGCTTGTATTTTCTTGCATGTGAGGTGAAATCTAAGAACTATTCCAAGACCAACCAAACTATTAATTTCCAAACAAAAAAACAATTCAATGATATATTTGTTCAGTTTTTCATGAAATTTGCAGAAAATAGTTGACTTTGCCTTCTTATTTCTTTAAAATAGTACAAAACTAGGAAAAGGAAAAAATCATGACCAAAACAATTCTTGTTACAGGTGGAGCTGGCTACATTGGCTCCCATACCGTTAAAGCTCTTTTAAATGCTGGCTATCAGGTACATGTTCTAGATAATCTCTCTACAGGAAATCGTTCAGCTGTAGATAGTCGTGCTAGCTTTAAACAACTAGATGTTTATGATTCTAGTGCCCTAAAAGCTTACTTAGAAGAAAATCAGATTGATGCTGTTCTCCATTGTGCGGGTGAGATTGTTGTGAGCGAAAGCATTGAAAACCCAAGCAAATACTTCACTGCCAATGTTGCTGGTATGAACCAAGTTCTCAAAGTCTTATCTGAAGTTGGCATTCAAAAAATCATGTTCTCTTCGACTGCTTCCCTCTATGGTAATAACTGTATTGACAAGCCTGCAACTGAAGATACCCTGCTCGACCCTGTCAACCCTTATGCAGAAACAAAACTGATGGGTGAACGAATGATTTACTGGATGGCCAATCGCTACGATTGGAAATATGTTATTTTCCGTTACTTTAATGTTGCTGGGGCTGAAATGAATGCTTCAAATGGTCTGCGTGTAAAAAATCCGACTCACATCATTCCAAATATCAACAAGACCGCATTGGGACAAAATGATAGCCTAAAAATATTTGGAGATGACTACGATACACGTGATGGTTCATGTATTCGAGATTACATTCATGTCTTGGATCTTGCACAGGCTCATGTTAAAGGAATGAACTACCTATTTCAAGAAGACAGTTCTTCTCAAATCTTTAACTTAGGAACTGAAAAAGGCTATACCGTCAAAGAAATCTTTAAAACTGCTGAAGAATTACTGAATCAAAAAATACCACACGAAATTGTTGCTCGCCGTGCTGGTGACCCAGCTAGCGTCCTAGCAGACGCATCAAAAGCTAAAAAATATCTTGATTGGAAGGCTAGCTACTCCCTCGAAGATATTATTTTATCAGATTATCATTGGCGTGTTAAAGAAGGCAAAAACATTTTAGAATAGGAAAACAGAGGAGAAGGTCCTGGTACTCTCTCCTTGTTTTATTCATTAAATTTTCAGAAAATTTATTGACAGATTAAATAAATCGTGTTACAGTAATATCCGCAGGTATCTTTCGGTACCAAATCTACATGAAAGGACGGGGTATGAAACTTTCTCATTATTTAATTGGCTTACTTCTAGTCCTAGTCTTTCTCTCTATTAGCATTGGGACCAGTGATTTTTCATGGGGAAAGCTCTTTGCTTTCGACCAGCAGACCTGGCTTCTCTTTCAAGAGTCCCGTCTCCCAAGAACGATTAGCATTCTTCTGACTGCCTCTAGTATGAGTATGGCAGGACTCCTCATGCAAACTATCACTCAAAATCAGTTTGCTGCTCCGAGTACAGTTGGAACCACTGAAGCTGCCAAACTGGGAATGGTGCTGAGCCTCTTTGTCTTTCCGTCGGCTAGTCTGACCCAAAAGATGCTCTTCGCTTTTGTTTCATCCATCGTATTCACCCTCTTCTTCCTAGCCTTTATGACCATTTTTACTGTAAAGGAAAGGTGGATGTTGCCTCTGATTGGGATCATCTATAGCGGGATTATCGGTTCTGTGACAGAAGTTATCGCCTATCGTTTCAATCTGGTTCAGAGTATGACAGCTTGGACCCAGGGTTCCTTCTCCATGATTCAGACCCATCAGTATGAGTGGCTCTTCTTAGGTCTCATTATCCTGATAGCTGTTTGGAAATTATCTCAAACCTTTACCATCATGAATCTAGGAAAAGAAACCAGTGAAAGTTTGGGGATTTCTTACTCTCTACTTGAAAAACTGGCTCTCTTTCTGATTGCATTAACGACAAGCGTCACCATGATTACCGTGGGTGGCTTACCATTTCTCGGAGTTATTGTTCCCAATCTTGTTCGCAAGCGTTATGGAGATAATCTAAGTCAGACCAAACTTATCGTCGCACTGGTTGGAGCCAATCTAGTTCTGGCTTGCGATATCCTATCCCGAGTTCTGATTCGACCCTATGAGTTGTCTGTCAGTCTTCTACTAGGAATCATTGGTAGCCTCGTCTTTATCCTACTTCTATGGAGAGGGGGACGAAAAGATGCAGTTTAAAAGCAAACATACCAAACTCTTCTGCCTTCTCATTATTCTCGCCATCGGAGCTTGTCTTCTCTACTTTTGGCCCATCACTCACTTGTCAGCCTTTGCTTGGAAATTGCGTTCCCAAAAGATTATCGTTTATCTCTTGGTAGCCATCGCGACTGGGATTTCGACCATTAGTTTTCAAACCCTGACGGAAAATCGCTTTCTGACGCCAAGTATTTTGGGAATTGAATCCTTCTACGTCCTACTACAAACCCTACTACTGGTTTTTGAAAGCAAGTTTCTTCAACTTGGCAAGTCTCCTATCTTAGAATTCCTAGTTTTGCTTCTGCTTCAATCCCTCTTCTTTCTTGCCTTACAAGGCTACTTGAAGACACTGATGAAACAAGATCTGGTCTTCATCCTGCTAATCTGTCTAGCCCTCGGAAGTCTCTTTCGAAATATCAGTACCTTCCTTCAGGTCCTGATGGATCCAAACGAATACGATAAACTGCAGAACAGTCTCTTTGCCTCCTTTCAACATCTCAACACTTCCATCCTAGCCATCAGTTCTCTGATTATCCTTGCTTTGACAATCTTTTTCTTTCGGAAATCAGTCATTCTGGATGTCTTGCATCTGCAAAGAGAAACAGCTCAGATATTGGGACTCGATGTTGAAAAAGAACAGAAAGAACTCCTCTGGGGCATCGTACTTTTAACTTCAACGGCCACTGCCCTGGTAGGACCTATGGCCTTCTTCGGTTTTATGTTGGCCAACCTCACCTACCTAATCGTCAAAGACTATCGACATAAGTCACTCTTTATAGTGGCCATTCTGGTTGGATTTATCAGTTTGACCTTGGGGCAAGCCCTGATTGAACGAGTCTTTGCGCTGGAAATTCGCATCAGTATGATTATCGAGAGCGTAGGTGGTCTCTTATTCTTTATCTTACTCTACAGGAGGGCGCGTCAGTGAAACTGGAAAACATTGACAAATCCATTCAAAAACAGGATATTTTGCAAGGCATTTCGCTTGAAGTCAGTCCTCAGAAACTGACAGCCTTCATTGGTCCAAATGGTGCTGGAAAATCGACTCTCCTCTCCATCATGAGCAGACTGACCAAGAAAGATCAGGGAATTCTCAGTATCAAAGGCCGTGAAATCGAGAGTTGGAATTCGCAAGAACTAGCCCAAGAACTGACCATCCTAAAGCAGAAGATCAATTACCAAGCCAAATTGACTGTTGAAGAACTGGTCAGTTTTGGACGTTTTCCCTACAGCCGAGGTCGACTGAGACCAGAAGATTGGGAAAAAATCCGAGAAACTATGGACTATTTAGAACTGACCAACTTAAAAGACCGCTACATCGATAGCCTGTCTGGAGGACAACTCCAGCGGGTCTTTATCGCTATGGTACTGGCCCAGGATACAGACTTTATCTTGCTGGACGAACCACTCAACAATCTCGATATCAAGCAAAGCGTCAGCATGATGCAGATTCTTCGGCGACTGGTGGAGGAACTCGGCAAGACCATTATCATCGTCCTCCACGATATCAACATGGCCAGTCAGTATGCAGATGAAATTGTCGCCTTCAAAAATGGCCAAGTCTTTTGCAAAGGAACGACAAATCAAATCATGCAGGCCGACCTGCTCAGTCAACTTTATGAGATTCCCATCACGCTAGCTGATATCAATGGCAAAAAGATCTGTATCTATAGCTAGTAACATAGAAGCTCAAGTTAGAGAACCTTCAGTCTCTTAGTCAATAAGACCAAGAGACTCCCTAAATCGTTATCACATTTTAAAAAGGAGAAATCATGAAAACATCCCTTAAACTTTACCTCACTGCCCTAGTGGCCAGCTTCTTGCTCTTACTTGGTGCATGTGGTACCAACTCAAGCGCTAGTAAGACGGAGTCAAGTAGCTCTGCTCCAACAGAGGTAACCATTAAAAGTTCACTAGGTGTAGTCACACTTTCAAAAGTCCCTGAAAAGATTGTGACCTTTGACCTCGGTGCTGCGGATACTATTCGCGCTTTAGGTTTTGAAAAGAATATCGTCGGAATGCCTACAAAAACTGTTCCGACTTATCTTAAAGACCTAGCTGGAAAAGTTAAAAATGTTGGTTCTATGGTTGAGCCAGACCTAGAAGCCCTTGCTGCTCTTGAACCAGACCTAATTATCGCTTCACCACGTACCCAAAAATTCGTAGATAAGTTCAACGAAATCGCTCCGACTGTTCTCTTCCAAGCAGGCAAAGATGACTACTGGACTTCTACCAAGGCTAATATCGAATCCCTAGCAAGCGCCTTTGGTGAAACTGGTACACAGAAAGCCAAGGAAGAATTGGCCAAGCTAGACAAGAGCATCCAAGAAGTCGCTACTAAAAACGAAAGCTCTGACAAAAAAGCCCTCGCGATTCTCCTCAATGAAGGAAAAATGGCTGCCTTTGGTGCCCAATCTCGTTTCTCTTTCTTGTACCAAACCTTGAAATTCAAGCCAACTGATACTCAATTTGAAGATTCTCGCCACGGACAAGAAGTCAGCTTTGAAAGTGTCAAAGAAATCAATCCTGACATCCTCTTTGTCATCAACCGTACCCTTGCCATCGGTGGTGACAACTCAAGCAACGACGGGGTCCTAGAAAATGCCCTCATCGCTGAAACTCCTGCCGCTAAAAATGGTAAGATTATCCAACTAACACCAGACCTCTGGTATCTAAGCGGAGGCGGACTTGAATCAACTAAACTCATGATTGAAGACGCACAAAAAGGCTTGAAATAAGCAAGAAAACCCAACATCAGGTGATGCTGGGTTATTTTTTTTCTTGATTCCGTTTGAGGGAAAAGTGGTCTGGGACGGGGTCCTTACCTGTTTTCGACCAGGGATGGCAACGTAAAATCCGAGCCAAGCCCATCAAAACACCCTTGAAGCCATGTTTTTCAATAGCCTGAATCATGTAGTTGGAACAAGTCGGCTCAAAGCGACAAGAGGGTGGAAAGGCTGGTGAGATAAAACGTTGGTAAAAGCGCACAGGCGCTATTAAGATTCGTTTCATTATTTCTTGGTTACAGCCATGGTGTGTAGTTGGCTGATTTCTTTTTTATTAAGACGGCGGGATTCTCCTGGACGGAGTCCTGTCAAGTCTAGATGTCCGAAACGGGTCCGTGACAACTTATCTACTTGGAGACCGACAGCTTCAAACATCTTTTTAACCTGGTGGTTACGCCCTTCATGGATAGTCAACTGCACCACAGAGCGGTTTTTGACTGGGTCCACTTTGAGAATCTCATAGACAGCCGGCTTGGTTTTCTTACCATCAATCTCAAGTCCACGGGTCAAGGGGCGGAGATTATCCTTATTGGCCACACCTTTAACACGCGCGACATAAACCTTGTCAATCTCATTACGAGGGTGAATCATTTCATCCGTAAAATCCCCGTCATTGGTCAAAATCAAGACACCTGATGTGTCCCAGTCTAAACGACCTACAGGGTAGATGCGCTCTTTGACATTGGGCAAGAGGTCGACAACCGTCTTGCGGCCCTTGTCATCTGTCACACTGGAAATGACACCGCGTGGTTTGTTAAGCAGATAATAGACCTTTTCTTCGTTGTAGATAGGTTGACCTTCAACTTCGACCTTGTCGCCTGACTTGATGGTCGTTGCTAGTTCACATACCACTTGACCATTGACCGTCACCAAACCTTGCTTGATCAACTCTTCTGCTTTTCTCCTACTGGCCACACCTGCGTGGGCAATATACTTATTGATTCTCATCTTCTTCTATCCTTTCACCAAATAATTGGCTTTCTTGGGCTTGAATCTCAAGCTCATCAATCACTGGTAATTCTTCCAAATGATTTATCCCCATGTAATCTAGGAAATAATCCGTAGTCACATAGAGGTTGGGGCGTCCCAACACTTCTTTTTTCCCGTCTTCTCGTATCAAGTCAAAGGCCTGCAACTTTGCCAAGGCCCCACTCGAGTTGACCCCACGGATGGCATCAATTTCTATCCGTGTGATAGGCTGCTTGTAGGCAATGATGGACAAGGTCTCAAGGGCAGCCCGAGATAAACTCTGGTTGATAGGTGCCTTAGAGTATTCCTTCAAAATCTCTGCAAATTGAGGCTTGGTCACCAATCTATAAGCACCACCTGTCTCAATCAGAGCCAAACTGGAATCTGGGTCCTTTTCATACTTCTGGGCTAATTTTTCTAAACTCTGTTGGATGCCTGTCGGTGGCAGAGAGAGGAGTTCAGCTAACTGGCGGACTCTAATCCCATCTTCACCCGCTACAAACAAGAGCGCTTCTATTTTTGCTAAAGTACTCATCTTTCCTCTCTATCAAGTCTAGCTTTGGGCCACTTGACTTTCTTCCTTCTTTTCCATGAGATAGATATCTCCGAAACTTTCCTCTTGCACAAGGATCAGCTCCTGGGTTTTGATTAACTCTAGGGTTGCCAAAAAGAGGGTGATGACCTCTTGGACATTCTGGGCTTCCTTGAACAAATCCTGCAAGCGCAATTGATCTCGTCCAGTCAAGGACTCTTTTACGATGACCATCATGTCCTCAATCTTATACTCATCCCGCAAGATAGTCGTGTGATTCTGTGCAAACTCCTCTTTTTTCTTGGCTAGGATATTTGAAAAAGCCAAAAAGAGGTCAATGGTCGTCTTGTCATGCACAAGCTCCGCATCTTCGTAAATCAACTCTGTCGGCGCTTTGGAATAGTACTGGGCCCGATCTTGGTGCTTGGCTTCCAAGTGCTCACCCAAGAGCTTGAACTTGCGGTATTCTTCGATTTGAGAGAGAAGATCCTGCTCCAGGTCATCCTCCAAGTCTGTCACTTCTGCTACCTTTGGCAAGAGCTTGCGACTCTTGATCAGCATGAGCTGACTGGCCATAACCATGTACTCGCCCGTCACTTCCAGACGCATGGCCTGCAGAGTTGAGACATAGGCTAGATACTGTTCGATGACTTCCGTAATGGGCACATCGTAGATATCCATCTGGTACTTAGAAACCAGGTGCAAAAGCAAGTCCAAGGGCCCTTCAAAATCTTTTAATTTAATATCCATTATCTATATTTTTCTAAGGTCAGGACTGTTTTTAATCCTAATTTTTTTGCAATTTCGTACAAATCGACCTTGTTTTCTATTTGTCTTAGAATGAACTGTTCCCGCAAGGCTTGGGCTGATAAGGTTGGGAAACCTTTCTCCTTGACAAAAGATTCTAGCTGACGAAAGGCCCACTGACGAGAATAGGTTTTCCCTCCCCTTTCAAAGAGATAGGTCTGTCCCATCAAGGGTTCTAGCTCTGGAATCAAGGTAGTGGGAATGGTGACGATCCTCTGTTGGGAAGCCTTGTTAATTCGCAACACCTGAAAATCCAGATTGATATCCGCAATCCTGAGGGATAAAATCTCGCTTGGCAAGAGTCCTATTTCCAAGATAAGAAGCGCCAGCAAGCGCCCCTCTGGATAGTCACTTTCCTGCCAAAAAGACTCTAGGTCTAACCGTTCTGACTTTTCGGTCTTTTTTTCAGCTTGTTTGGCTAATTCCAAGCGGTAAAAACTGTCCACCTCTCCTCTTTGATAGAGAAAGTAGAGAAATTGGTTACAGGCCGAAAGTTTTCGCTTCTGGGCGCTCATTTTTAGGTTGGCAAGCTGGGCTTGGTAAATCTTGAGACTGGTCTCAGAAATCCGCTCCCCTACCATATCTAAAAATTGCTCCAGAT
>ENA-OWLQ01000070-OWLQ01000070.1-human-metagenome-genome-assembly--contig:-NODE-70-length-10759-cov-11.404615_pt1 | contig 10759 bp, 7 predicted proteins | sample MGYA00245354_ERZ651114 | MGnify/ENA primary metagenome ERZ651114 (study PRJEB26857, sample SAMN00035160) | human metagenome | isolation source: G_DNA_Saliva | study: EMG produced TPA metagenomics assembly... | reverse complement strand
AGTTGCTTGACATTTGTCTCGCAACCCATATCTGCCCAATATAAACATGTTACGGCTAAACACCGAACTAAACTTGTAGACATACACTAAAAGGCTCGAACATTATAACAATTTTATATTATCTCAGCAAATTTAAAGTATTACTATTGTAGTAGATACTATGTAAATATTTGTTATACTAAATCTCATTAATAAATAGTTTATTAATTTAATTCATTTTAAAACTGAAAATTATGAAGTTGTGTAATCTTCTTTTCTATTGCATTCTATAAATGAACAGACGTTTAGACGTCTAAACCAAACAAAAAAACAATAGAAGGATTAATTATGACAACATTTCATTTAGCAGGATTTCCGCGTGTAGGCGCAAAACGTGAACTTAAATTTGCTCAAGAACGTTACTGGCGTGGCGAAATTGCAGAAGCGGACTTATTAGATATTGCAAAAAGATTACGTGAACTTAACTGGCAGCATCAAGCCAAAGCAAATGCCGATTTTGTCGCGGTGGCTGATTTTACACTTTACGATCATATTTTAGATTTACAAGTGGCAACGGGTGCGATTCCTGCACGCTTTGGTTTCGATAGCCAAAACTTAACGCTCGCTCAATATTTCCAATTGGCGCGTGGTAATAAAACACAATTTGCTATTGAAATGACAAAATGGTTCGATACCAACTATCATTATCTTGTACCAGAATTCCATAAAGAGACACAATTTAAAGCCAATCCCGAACATTATGTGACACAAATTCGTGAAGCTAAAGCACTTGGATATCAAGTTAAACCAACAATCATTGGGCCACTCACTTTCCTTTGGTTAGGTAAAGAAAAAGGCGCAGCATTTAATCGCTTTGATTTATTAGCAAAACTCGTGCCAGTTTATGTTGAAATTTTAAATGCGTTAGCTGCGGAAGGCGTGGAATACATTCAAATTGATGAACCTGCTCTCACCTTAGATTTACCAGCAGAATGGATTGCCGCTTATCAAGCGGTTTACGCCACTTTTGCTGAACAAGTGAAAGCGAAATTATTACTTGCGACTTATTTCGGTTCTGTGGCGGAACACGCTGATTTGTTAAAAGCCTTACCTGTAGCAGGTTTGCACATCGATTTAGTGCGCGCACCAGAACAACTTGCTGCTTTTGCGGATTATGACAAAATCTTATCTGTGGGCATCATTGATGGCCGTAATATCTGGCGTGCAAACTTGAATCAAGTGTTAGATGTGGTTGAACCATTAAAAGCGAAATTAGGTGATCGTTTATGGATTGCGCCAAGCTGCTCTCTTCTCCATACACCTTATGATTTAGAAGTTGAAACGCAACTACAAGCAAATAAGCCAGAGCTTTATCAATGGTTGTCTTTCACATTACAAAAAATTCAAGAACTACGTGTTATTAAGACCGCACTTGAGCAAGGGCGTGAAGCAGTTCAAGCTGAATTAGCTGCCTCTCAAGCTGCTGCGGATGCACGAAAAAACTCGCGTGAAATCCACCGCACTTGTGTAGCAGAACGTTTAGCAAACTTACCGGAAAATGCCGACCAACGTAAATCGCCATTTGCGGAACGCATTAAATTACAAAATGCGTGGTTAAATTTACCACTTCTGCCAACGACGAATATTGGTTCTTTCCCACAAACAACAGCCATTCGTCATGCCCGTGCCGCCTTCAAAAAAGGCGAGCTTAGCTTAGCTGATTACGAAACTGCAATGAAAAAAGAAATTGAATTTGTTGTACGTGAGCAAGAAAAATTAGACTTAGATGTATTGGTACATGGCGAAGCAGAACGTAACGACATGGTGGAATATTTCGGCGAACTACTTGATGGTTTTGCTTTCACCAAATTCGGTTGGGTACAAAGTTATGGTTCACGTTGTGTAAAACCACCAGTGATTTATGGTGATGTCACTCGCCCAGAACCCATGACGGTACGTTGGTCACAATATGCTCAAAGCCTAACAAATAAAGTAATGAAAGGCATGCTGACAGGTCCGGTGACGATCTTACAATGGTCTTTCGTGCGTAACGATATTTCTCGTGAAACAGTCTGTAAACAAATTGCGGTAGCGCTTTCTGATGAAGTATTAGATTTAGAAAAAGCAGGTATCAAAGTGATTCAAATTGATGAGCCGGCTATTCGTGAAGGTTTACCGTTAAAACGTGCAGATTGGGATGCGTATTTGAAATGGGCAGGCGAAGCCTTCCGTTTAAGTTCAATGGGTTGCCAAGATGATACCCAAATTCATACGCACATGTGTTATTCCGAATTTAACGACATTCTACCGGCTATTGCAGCCTTAGATGCCGATGTCATTACTATCGAAACCTCGCGTTCTGACATGGAATTACTCACCGCATTTGGTGATTTCAAATACCCGAATGATATTGGTCCTGGCGTATATGACATTCATAGTCCACGTGTGCCTGCAGCAGAAGAAATTGAACATCTTCTTCGCAAAGCATTACAAGTGGTGCCGAAAGAACGTTTATGGGTAAACCCAGACTGTGGTTTGAAAACACGCGGTTGGCCAGAAACAATTGCTGCATTAAAAGTGATGGTTGATGTTACGAAAAAATTACGTGCTGAATTAGCATAAAATCAGTAAAAAGGAAGGCGAACATGAGAGATTATCTCTGTTCGCCCTTTCTTTTAGTTCAAAAACTAATTCATTTTTGACCGCACTTACAGGCTAATATATTCCATTTTCACCTTGCAGAGGCTCTTCAATAACTGCTCTGCCATCTTGCGGTGACTTAAACGCAACGGTTTCTCTGCAAATACCACTCGCTCAATTTTTGATACATCCAATTGATTTAAGTAAGCAAAATTAATTGCTGTTTGCATAGCCGGTAAGCTTGGGTTAAATGCTGCATTTTCTGCATATCGACCACAAATCATTTCCCCATTTTTAAATAAAATGCCTACACCATGAGGGCTTTTAGAATAAGGTGAATGTGCTCGGTTTGCCCCTAAAATCGCTTTATTTGCCACTTCATCTTCTGTCGTCAAAGTGAAACCTTGTTCTTCTTTGTTTAATAGAAGCAAATCAACACCTAAATCTTTCGGGCCGAAGCTATCGGGTAAATATTGAGGAAGTGGATTATTTTGGCTGTGTGGTAAATGAATTTTTAAATCTTGTGCTTGATAAAGCTCATTCATAAATTGACGGCAGTGACCGCAAGGCGTGTAATTCACCACGATATCCGTGATGCGAGGCTCATTACGTAACCATGCATGGCTAATCGCACTTTGTTCAGCATGGATGGTTTGAGCCATACTACTACCCTTAAATTCTTGATTCGCACCAAAGTAAAAATCACCACTTTCACCAATCGCAATCGCTCCAACATGAAATTCTGAAATGGGTGTATGGCTATAACAAGCCGCTACAGGCAAAAGCGTCAAACCTAATTGAACAGGCGTAAGCTTAAATTCATCACAAATTGACCGCACTTTTTCAGCCGGTAAAAAACCTTTCCACTCTTGTTCTTCTAATGCAGAAAGAATTGTATTTGAAAGTGGCGAGTTTGCTAATGCTTGTTGAATTTTTTGTTGCATATTAAATCTCCTTATTTTTATATACCCATTCTACGCTATTTGAGAAAAAACCTAAACGCTAAAAGACTTTCCGAATATGTTTCTAAAATTTATCAACACCTTAAAACAAAAAAATGATCAAAAAAATAACCGCACTTTTAAAGTGCGGTCTTAAATTAAGATGTTTTATTTTATCTGTTTACAAAAAGCTGCCCATCAACCAAAACACGATACTCGGTAATTTTTCTTCGGTGTCGGAAACATACTGCAATAAGCCATACAAAGTCAAACAACGCCATATAGTCGCCCACAGCCTGCCCCTCTTGGCAAAAATTGATGTTGATTTGCTCGCCGTTTTCGGTCAGATAAAAGGTTTTAAAAAGCCCCACCGCCACCACCGCCTGCGGCACCTCGCCTGCCTTTAAGAAAAACGCCTTCAGCGGCAGCGCACGCCGAAATCAAATCGCTCCGCCACGATGTCGCAATAGTGGTTGTTGATAAAAATCTCCACCTCCACATCGGGATTGTCCGTAAAAAAACCGCTTAATCTGGGGCAAATCAGCTCGTAGGCGGGGCGTTCGGGGCAGTTAATGCGGATTTTGCCGCGCATTTCGTGGGTGAAATCCACCAAGGCACCCAACTCCTGCTGAATGCCGCTAAACAGCGGCGCAATGCGTTCGAGCAGCTGCTGCCCCGCTTCGGTGGTGGATACGGCTTTGGTGGTGCGGTTTAACAGCTTGGTATTCAGGCGGTTTTCCAAGTCGTTCATGCGGTGGCTGAGCGCAGACGGCTACACCCCAAGCGACTGCGCCGCCCGACTGAAATTGCCGAGCTTGACGACTTGGGTGAAGGCGTAGAGGTCGTTGAAGTTGCGATTGGTGGTCATAACTGAATACTCTGATTATTTAAAATCTACTCTCTATTAAAAATGCATTTTTCTAATTCTTTATAAACTTCCATATTAGGTGTAATGTATTTTGATAGTTCTATCTTGAACTTATCAGGGTTAATAGAGCAAGAAATTTGGCACAGATTTTTAATATATCCAACTAGAGATTTAACATCTTCATCGTAAATGTTAGGAATTTTTGTGCCGTATGTACTTTCATCTAAATAACGACCTTTATTTTGGCAATAAGCAATTAATACTTCTTTGTCAAATAGGTAATTTTCAATCTCCCATCTTTTCATCACTCTATGATTATCAGGATTAATTTTTAAATATTCCTGCCTATCTTGTTCAGTAGTAGTTTTTCCAGAAGCCATATCCCTATCTTTAAAAACCCATATTTCTAAATCAGGAAAAACTTTTCCGAGTATAGCAAGTGCGATTTCACTTCTTTGATCTAATTCGGTATTGCCACCACTAGATACAAAAACTGTATCAGGATAAGTTTGTCCAAATATATTGTTTAAAACTTGAGCATCCATTCCTTGTTCTTGTGGTCTCTTATTGGCTTTACCTTCACAATAAATAATTCTTCTGGGTGCAATTAGCCCCGTTAAATCATCTAATGCGGTGGCAAATATGGCTTGCCAGTTTTTTCGATTTGGGTTAATGGCTTCTAAAGTAACCGGTTCACTTGCATATTTTGTTTTATCATCAAATTGAATAACTTGAGAAATATCAGCGAAATCACTCTGAATAGCTCTCATAAAACCAATGCTGTGCGTAGCAATCCAAATTTGTCCTTCATCATCAATAAGGTTATTTATTTCGTGAAGTAATTTTCGTTGTATAGCTGTATTAATATGCAATTCAGGTTCATCAATAAGATAAATCATTCCTTTATATTCTGATTTTCTTAGATAAAGATCTAAAATAATATCAACAACTTCCTTTTCTCCTGAGGAAAGATGATTAAAGGAAAATTTTAGATCTGAATCTGATTTTTTAAAGAATATAGAACCCTCTCCTTTTTCAACATTACCCAAATTAACAATTTCCAAGTCTAAACATCTTTTTATTGAATCATTTAAATCCCCCATAATATATTCTTTTGCTTCTGATGGCTTTACATTCTTTTCTTCTAAATAATCCCTGTATTGTGCCAATAATAATCTGTAGTTATTTTCTATTCTATCATCTATATGAATAGTAGATATTTCGCCATCTTCATTTTCTTGAATGCGTTTAACAGCTTTTATTTCTTTAATATCTAGACTCGTATTATATCTATATGGACTTCTTATTGATATTTCATTATTTTTATGAATTATCTCATTTTCATCCTTATCTAAAACTTTGATTGAATTCCATCGGTTATCTTTATCTCTCCAAAAATGCTGTGGAATATATCCTTTTGAAACTCTAGAGGAGCTAGCAGTAATTACTTTGGAAACAAAAGCATCTAGTACACTACTTTTACCGCACCCATTTGGTCCGATTAAAGCTATTATTTTTTTAGGATCTTTTCCTAAATCAATTGTTAGATCGTGGAATCTTTTAAAATCTTTAATTTGAATTTTTGAAACTCGCATTGTTTTTTCCTTTAAATTAGTAGTTTTAATAAAATCACTAAATAGTGAAATTCATTATTTAGGATTCACCCACCAACCAATCCACCACATGCACCACCTTAACTCCATCCACTTCGCCCACGTCCATTCGGTTCGCGGTCAGCACGGTTTTTTGATAATTATCAGGCAGGTTGACTAGATTGCCGACTTCTCGGTTTCTGTTTTCGGGCAGTTGCATGGCGACTTGGAAATACTGGATTTCCACGCGGCGAAGTTTGAAATCGGCGCACTGCCCGTGATTGTGATTCTGTTTGCGATGTTTACGGTTTATGTGATGCAGTTTTCCTATTTTATCGACGAACACAAAGCACAAAACTCGGGCGCATTGCCCTCATACAGCCATTATGCCGTACTGATCGGCATCGCTTTGGCAACGGTGGCACTGGCGTGGCTGCACCAAAACAGCACTGCTACCGCTGAGTCCGCCCGAATGCTGTGGCTCGGTTTGGGTGTATTTTATCTCGGGGTTGCCGCCAACACGCCGCACAACAAGCCCGAACACCGCCGCCGCAACGGCTTTGGATTTTTCAGACGACCTTATTCGTTATCGGCGCAGGGCTGACCGCCGTTTTACCGCCGCAGCCCCTTGTTATCTTAACCACAACGGCATTGATGACCGCTGCGATTGCCATGGCAACAGTGTATTTTGAACGCCGCACCCGACAACTTTCACAAACAAACCAGAAGTTTAAACAATGAAAATTTCGCAAAAATTGACCGCACTTGCCACTTTAACCGCCGCAACCACCGCCTTTTCCGCCCCCCTTAACCATTGACCAACAAGGCACATTTGCCGTGGGCGGTACGGTAGTTACCAGTAAAGGCGAATTTAAGATGTTTTATTCACTCGTTTTATAACAACGATGGGGCAACACCGAGTAATTTTCTGGTGTAATCCACTGTTGGATTGTTGAAGATTTCTTCAGTGCTACCTGTTTCCAAAATTTGACCGCCGTACATCACGACAATGCGATCAGAGACTTGGCGTACGGTTTGGATATCATGAGAGATAAACACCATGGCAAGATTGAGTTCTTTTTTCAAATCCGCCAATAAGTTTAATACCTGAGCACGAACGGATACGTCTAATGCAGAAGTCGGTTCATCCGCCACAATCAGTTTGGGATTCAGCGCTAAGGCACGTGCAATCGCCACACGTTGCTTTTGCCCACCAGATAAACGAGTTGGCTCAACTTGTGCTGCAGAACGTGGTAAACCGACGCGAGAAAGCAAGTCATACACACGTTTTTCCCGTTCATGAGGTTGTAACACATTGTGAATATCCATTGGGTCACGCAAAATATCCAACACTTTCATACGAGGATTCAGTGCTGTTGCAGGGTCTTGGAAAATGACGGACACTTGGCGACCAAATTGTTTTCTCGCTTCTGAGCTGCCATATTGCATTTGTAAACCGTTGAATTTCACTAAACCTGATGTTGGTTTAAGAAGGCCAATAATCACATTGGCTAAGGTAGATTTCCCGCAGCCAGATTCCCCAACTAAACCTATTGTTTCCCCCGCTTTGATGCCAAGACTCACATTGTTCACCGCAGTGAATTTTTTACGTCCAAACAATGAACCGTCGCGAGAAGGAAATTGCACCACGATATTTTCTAAATCGATGATGTTTTGTTCTTTAATGACTTTAATACTACTGCTCATATTATGCTCCTTTCGCTTCCGTTACAGGCTTAGCTAGATGAGAAGCCCACAAGTGAGACGGCTCGCCTTCCACAGCGGTTAATACCAATTTTTGATTCGGATTTGCATCTGGTCGTAATGAACGACTTGCGAAACGGTCACCTGTAGCAAAATCGTAAGGTGATGGTACGCTGCCCGGAATTTGATATAAGCGTTTCGCACGCACTTCGGTTGAAAGTACAGAACCCAATAAGCCACGTGTATATTCGTGAGTTGGATTGGCAAGCAATAAGGATGTTGGTGCCATTTCAACCACTTGTCCTGCATACATTACGGTAATGTGGTGAGCTAATTGTGCAACCAAGGCTAAATCGTGGCTGACAAACACCATTGCAAACCCCAGTTTTTCACGTAATTCATTCAATAATTTCACCACTTCTGCTTGAACGGTTACGTCTAATGCGGTTGTTGGTTCATCGGCGATTAATAATTTCGGTTCACGAGTTAATGCCATTGCAATCACCACACGTTGACGTTGACCACCAGAAAGTTCATGCGGATAACGGTTCAATACTTTTTCAGGATCAAGGTGTACCCATTCCAACAATTTTTCTGCGGTATGGTGACTGCCACGTTTAATGAGCTGTGCCATTTGATCTTTAATACGCATTGATGGATTTAATGCACTTAAAGAGTCTTGGTAAATCATCGCAATTTCAGAACCACGCAATTCACTTAAATTGTGAGAATTGAGCAAGCTGTGTTGTTTACCGCTACGGTCGGTGAAAAGCACTTCCCCAGTGATTTTGGCTGTTTTTGGTAACAAGCCCATGATAGAGAATGCTGTAATGGATTTACCACAACCAGACTCACCCACTAACCCCATGGTTTCCCCTTCATTTACGGTGAAGCTGATGTTATCAACCAATGGAATTTCACCATAACGATTCGGGAAACGGATTGATAAGTTTTTCACTTGTAAAATCGGTTTTGCATTTGGATTTAATTGCATACGATTCGTACGGGTGATTTCTTTTTCATGTAATTTGAGTAAGTAACGTTTTAATGCAAGACCTTCAGCAAGTGCTTCTTGTACGTCAGTAGAAAGACGTTCATCTGATTTGCCTTCTGGTTTTTTACCGCCTTTTAAGCGTGGGTTAACCAAGGCATCAGTAAGACCTTCCGCCAAGATATTTAAGGCTAATACGGTCAAAAGAATCATCACACCCGCAAAGGTTGTCGCCCACCATGCACCATTTAATACGATGTTACGACCTTCAGAAAGGATGTTACCCCATGAAGGATGTGGTGGTTGTACACCTGCGCCCAAGAAAGAAAGTGAGGCTTCGAATACAATGGCATCTGCCACCATTACGGTTGCGAAGACTAAAACCGGTGCAGCAGTATTGCGTACAACGTGTTTGAGAAGAATATAAGTACGGCTACCACCAATAACGCGTTCAGCACGCACATAGTCTTCATCCCATTGTGATACCACATTCGCACGCACCACACGAGCAAGTTGCGGGGTATATACTACGGCAATGGTGATGATAATGACCGGCACAGAGTTACCAAAGGTTGCTAATAACACTGCCGCTAATGCGATACCAGGGAAGGCCATTAAAATATCCATTAAGCGCATGATAATTTCATTGCCCCATTTCTCTGATGTAGCTGCAGTTGCACCTAAAACACTACCGAAAATAATGGCACAAGCTACCGCACCTAAACCGATAAATAAGGACGTTTGGGCACCGTAAACAATACGAGAGAAAATATCACGACCAAGTCGATCAGTCCCAAACCAATATTCTGCACTTGGAGCTCGCATACGTGCGATCACTTCTAATGGATCATGTGTTGCTACCCAAGGGGCAAACACCGCCACTAAAGCAACGAAAACTAAGAATAATAATGAAATTTTTGATGCGGTGGAAAGTGCTCGGAATCTCGCACCGCTTGCAGCTAATCGATCTGCTAAACCTTGACGAAACATTATAGACTCCGAATTTTAGGGTTAATCAACACATAGAGAATATCAACGATAATATTCACTAAAACGAAGGTAAAGGCGATTGTTAGAACCACACCTTGTACTAAGTGTAAGTCATGGTTGACGATGCCGTTAAAGATCAATTTACCCATGCCCGGTAAGTCAAAGATTTGTTCGATAACTACCGCACCACCAAGTAAGTAACCTACACGTAAGCCTAATACAGTCACAGGTGTAATTAAAGCGTTACGTAATACGTTGTGACGAATAACGGTTGCATAAGGTACACCGTTACCAATCGCCGTTCTCACATAATCTTTATCCATTTCTTCTACCATGGTTGTACGCACCACACGAATTAATGACGCACATACCGGCACGGCAAGTGCAAGAGATGGCAAAATCATGGAATTGATATACCCCATTGGGCTTTCGCTGAATGGCACAAAACCACCAGAAGGTAACCAATCCAATTCCAAAGAGAACCATTGAATAAGTAAGATACCTAACCAGAATGATGGTGTCGCAACCGCTGCAACAGAGATTAAACGAATAACTTGGTCTACCCAACTATCACGATAAAGCGCGGCTAGTACACCTAATGAGAAAGAGACTACTGCCGCAAACACCACACCAATTAAGGTAAGCTGTAAAGTGATTGGGAAAGATTTCGCTAACATGCTACTGATTGGTAATTCTGGTGGCATAGTCACACCAAAATCCAATACAAGTAAATTACCTAAGAAACGAAAATATTGAACAAAGAGTGGATCATTTAAGCCATGTGATTCTCGGTAAAGTTGTTTTGCCGCTTCACTAGCACTTTCGCCCAATGCCACCGTAGCAGGATCACCTGGTGTGAATTGAAGCACCACAAAAACGAGTGCTGTTACACCTAGAATCATGACTGGCAAAGCCATTAATCGGCGTAACAATAATCGAAGTATCATTTCCATCTGACTTCTCCTATTCTAGCTTGAGAAATTCGTTAGCTTCAAAAATGAAGCAAAACAATCAAATTCAAAAACAAAATGAATTATAGTAATCATAATGTTCA
>ENA-OWLQ01000065-OWLQ01000065.1-human-metagenome-genome-assembly--contig:-NODE-65-length-10839-cov-9.697608_pt1 | contig 10839 bp, 6 predicted proteins | sample MGYA00245354_ERZ651114 | MGnify/ENA primary metagenome ERZ651114 (study PRJEB26857, sample SAMN00035160) | human metagenome | isolation source: G_DNA_Saliva | study: EMG produced TPA metagenomics assembly of... | reverse complement strand
CAGTTTTAAAGCTGCCCGCAATCAGCCCTGCGGCTAAGCCAGCGACTAATGCAATGGTAATGCCCACCACAGAACGCCACAGGGAAATACCGATTTCGTTTTGTTGGAAATGATCGAGCAAATCAAGAGCTTTTTGAAAAACATCCGCGGGAGCAGGCAGCATAAATTCACCAAATACTGCGCTGCCCCAAGCCCACAAGGCAACAACCATCATCGCTACACTCAAGCCGGTAAAACCGCTCCAGAGGTAGTCGATGATGTAAAACAGGACAGGTTGTGGTTTACGGATTTTGTCAGTTTTAATCATGTTATGTGATTCAGTTTCAAATTAAGCCAAGAAGAATTTATCATCTGGTAATTTACCACCTAAGAGTTTTGGATTGAACTCCATCAAGGTTTCATAGAATTGCATGATTTCATTCTTCAGTTCACTGGCTTTGGTTACTGTTAAACGCGCACCGTCTAAGCCCATTTCAATCGCGGCTTCTGGGGCCGGAAGATAATTAGCGCCAATTTCAGCCGCACTTTTTCGGTTAGCCATAATCCAGTTTAACGCATCACTTAAATCTTGGTGAAGTAGATCAAACTCTGCCTTATGTGCGTGGAAGTATTCTTCATTGGCAATAATGCCCGCCATTGGAATAAGCGGTTTTGTATTAAATGCTTGTCCCCATTCTTTCACTAAATCAAACCCACGCACAATCTCCGTACCGACAATTTTAGCTTTCTGCACAACGGCGCTCGCCATCGGTTCCGGCAGAATGGCAGCATGGAAATCTTTCAGTAAAAACAAGCCAATTGCTTCGGTTGGTGTTGCCGCATAGGTGATCTCTACTTTATTGATATCAATATTCAGTTTTTTCAGTAAAGCTTGCAATACGATGTCAGGCATATCGTTTTTAAATGGCACAAGGATTTTTTTACCCACCAATTCTTGCGGTGAAGTAATGGCACCACCTTTGCACATCAATTGCGTAATACCATTGGTGAGAATATTCACCATGCCAACTTGTTGTCCTTGATTACGTAAATTCACACCTACATTACTTGGGCTCATCATCACTTTAAATTGCCCACTTGCCACACCCGCACGCAGCTGATCAGGTGAACGCCAAATCTCTAATGCGACATCTGCTTCTTTTGCTAGTTTACCTTGTGCTGCCGCCACCGCAATGGTCACACTTGGCATCGCCGGTGCACCATAAATAGTAAATTGTTCTTTCGTTGCTGCAAAGAGAGAAGGCGACATACCCACTGCTGTAAGTGCCGCACTCATTCTTAAAAAATCACGTCTATTCATTACCATGGTTATTTCCTTATTGAATCAGGGCTAATACCTATATTTTGATAATAGTTTTCATTAATTATCTTACTAGCTGTGACTAAAGTAAAGAAAGACAAAAGTGCAGTCAGATTTCCCGTGATTTTCGTTAAAAAAGAAAAATTGAATCCTTATTCAAAATAGGCAACAATACCCAGAATAATTTCGTGATATTAAGTGGGAATAAATATGGATCATTCAGTTCATAACAAGCTGGTTTCTTTTATCTGGAGCATTGCAGACGATTGTCTGCGCGATGTCTATGTACGCGGTAAATATCGTGATGTGATCTTGCCGATGTTTGTGCTTCGCCGTTTGGATACCTTGCTTGAGCCAAGCAAAGAAGCGGTATTGGAAGAAGTACGCTTTCAAAAAGAAGAATTGGCATTCACCGAATTGGATGACCTTCCCCTTAAAAAAATTACCGGCCATGTTTTTTATAACACCTCAAAATGGACCTTGAAATCCCTCTATCAAACCGCCAACAATACGCCGCAGTATATGCTGGCCAATTTTGAAGAATATCTTGATGGTTTTAGTGCCAACGTGCAGGAAATTATCAACTGCTTCAAACTGCGTGAACAAATCCGCCACATGTCTCATAAAAATGTTTTGCTGAGTGTGTTGGAAAAATTTGTCTCCCCTTACATCAATCTTACCCCTAAAGAGCAACAAGACCCGGATGGCAACAAATTACCTGCCTTAAGCAATCTTGGCATGGGCTATGTGTTTGAAGAACTGATCCGTAAATTTAACGAAGAAAACAACGAAGAAGCCGGTGAACACTTTACGCCACGCGAAGTGATTGAGCTGATGACGCATTTGGTCTTTGATCCGCTCAAAAACCAAATCCCGGCGATTATTACGATTTACGACCCTGCTTGCGGCAGTGGCGGTATGCTGACCGAATCACAAAATTTTATTGAACAAAAATATCCGCTGCCAGAATCGCAAGGCGAGCGTTCAATTTTCCTATTCGGTAAAGAAATCAACGACGAAACTTACGCCATCTGCAAATCCGACATGATGATTAAAGGCGACAACCCTGAAAACATCAAGGTCGGCTCCACCCTTGCTACCGACAGCTTCCAAGGCAATTACTTTGACTTCATGCTTTCCAATCCACCATACGGCAAAAGCTGGAGCAGCGACCAAGCTTATATTAAAGATGGCAATGATGTTATCGACAGCCGCTTTAAAGTCAGCTTGCCTGATTACTGGGGCAATGAAGAAACCCTCGATGCCACGCCACGCTCCAGCGATGGACAGTTGCTATTCCTAATGGAAATGGTCAGCAAAATGAAATCGCCGAATGACAACAAAATCGGCAGCCGAATAGCCTCCGTACATAACGGCTCAAGCCTCTTTACCGGCGATGCAGGTTCGGGGGAAAGCAATATCCGTCGCCATATCATTGAGAACGATTTGCTGGAGGCCATCGTACAGCTGCCTAACAACCTGTTCTACAACACAGGCATTACCACCTATATTTGGTTGCTGTCCAACAACAAACCCGAAGCACGCAAAGGCAAAGTACAGCTGATTGATGCCAGCCTCTTATTCCGTAAGTTGCGTAAAAACCTCGGCGACAAAAACTGCGAATTCGCGCCGGAGCATATTGCGGAGATTACCCAAAACTATCTTGATTTCAGTGCTAAAGCACGCGAAACCGACAGCCAAAATGAAGCGGTCGGCTTAGCCTCGCAGATTTTTGACAATCAAGATTTCGGCTATTACAAAGTCACCATCGAACGCCCAGACCGTCGTTCTGCACAATTTACCGCAGAGAATATTGCGTCTTTACGTTTTGACAAAGCCCTGTTTGAGCCCATGCAATATCTTTATCAGCAACATGGCGAACACGTTTACAACGCCGAATTTTTAGCTAAAACCGAGCCAGAAATCAGCGCTTGGTGTGAGGCGCAAGGCATTGCCTTAAACAATAGAAACAAAGCCAAACTGCTGGATATTAAAACCTGGGAAAAAGCTGCCGCACTTTTTCAGACGGCCTCAACCTTGCTCGAACATTTCGGTTCAACCCAATTTGACGATTTCAACCAATTCAAACAAGCGGTCGAAAATGATTTGAAATCTGCAAAAATCACCCTTTCCGCCACAGAGAAAAAGGCCATTTTCAATGCCGTAAGCTGGTACAACGAAAATGCCGCTAAAGTGATTGCTAAAACACTCAAGCTCAAACCAAACGAATTAGATACCCTTTGCCAACACTACCAATGCCAAGCCGATGAGCTGGCAGACTTTGGCTATTACGCCACCGGCAAAGTAGGCGAATATCTCCAATACGAAACAAGCAGCGACTTGCGAGACAGCGAATCCATACCGCTTAAACAAAATATCCACGACTATTTCAAAGCCGAAGTGCAGCCGCACATCAGCGAAGCGTGGCTGAATATGGAAAGCGTGAAAATCGGTTATGAAATCAGTTTCAACAAATACTTCTACCGCCATAAACCATTACGCAGCCTTGCAGAAGTAGCCCAAGATATTTTGGCGTTAGAAAAACAGGCTGATGGCTTGATTAGTGAAATTCTAGAGGCTTAATGAAAAACAAACTATTAAGCAAGTTTTAATAAGTCTTAAGCAAGGAAACTAAGAACACTTAACTTATTGAAAAATAATATTTTTTATCTTTTAAGCAAGATTTAGCATGAAATAAGCAAGGAATAATAATGACAGAACCGCTTTCTAAAATTAACGGCATTATCACAAAAAATTATTTAGAGACGCAGCCAGAGAACCAATATTTTGAACGCAAAGGATTAGGAGAAAAAGACATCAAGCCAACTAAAATGGCAGAAGAATTAGTTGGAATGCTCAACGCTGATGGTGGAGTGTTGGCTTTTGGTGTGGCAGATAATGGCGAAATCCAAGACCTGAATAGCCTTGCCGAGCGATTAGATGATTATCGGAAATTAGTTTTCGATTTTATTGCACCGCCTTGTCGAATTGAACTGGAAGAAATTCTGGTTGATGGAAAATTAGTTTTCTTATTCCACGTAGAGCAAGATTTAGAGCGCATTTATTGTCGTAAAGACAATGAAAATGTGTTCTTACGTGTAGCAGATAGTAATCGAGGCCCTCTCTCCAGAGAACAAATCAAAAATCTTGAATATGATAAAAATATCCGCCTATTTGAAGATGAAATAGTTCCTGATTTTAATGAAGAAGATTTAGATCAAGAATTATTAGAGCTATATAAAAAGAAAGTTAATTTTACCTCCGGTGATATCTTAGATTTGTTATACAAGCGAAATTTATTAACCAAAAAGGAAGGTAGTTATCAGTTTAAAAAATCAACCATTTTACTCTTTTCCACCATGCCGGAACGTTACATTCCTTCAGCATCAGTCCGCTATGTTCGTTATGAAGGTACTGTAGCCAAAGTTGGTACTGAGCATAATGTAATAAAAGACCAACGTTTTGAAAATAATATTCCAAGGCTAATTGAGGAGCTGACCTATTTTTTAAGAGCCTCTTTAAGAGATTATTACTTTCTTGATATCAATCAAGGAAAATTTATCAAAGTACCGGAATATCCTGAAGAAGCTTGGTTAGAAGGTGTTGTAAATGCGCTTTGTCATCGTTCTTACAATGTTCAAGGTAATGTTATTTATATTAAACATTTCGATGATCGTCTTGAAATTAGTAATAGTGGCCCTCTTCCGGCTCAAGTCACCATTGAAAATATTAAAACAGAACGATTTGCTCGGAATCCACGTATGGCACGAGTTTTAGAGGATCTCGGGTATGTCCGTCAGCTTAATGAAGGAGTTTCCCGTATTTATGAATCAATGGAAAAATCATTATTGGCAAAACCTGAATACAGAGAACAAAACAACAATGTTTATCTAACCTTACGCAACCGTGTTACCGCACATGAAAAAACGGTATCTACAGCCACTATGGTGCAGATTGAAAAAGAATGGACAAACTACAACGACACCCAAAAAGCCATTTTGCTTTATCTATTTACAAATGGTACGGCAATATTGTCAGAATTGGTTGACTATACAAAAATCAACCAAAACTCGATCCGGGCGTACTTAAATGTGTTTATTCAGCAAGGTATTATTGAACGACAAAGTGTGAAACAGCGTGACCCCAATGCCAAATATGCTTTTAGAAAAGATTAAGCAAGGTTTATCGCTTGCTAAGCAAGGAAATTAAGAATACTTAACACATTGAAAAACAATGTTTTTTATCTTTTAAGCAAGATTTGGTATGGAATAAGCAAGTTTTTTTATAGCTAAACGGATAATAAATTGCATTAATAAAAGCGGTCAGATTTTAAGGATTTTTTGCAAATGAGACGATACGAGAGTTACAAAGATTCGGGTGTGGAATGGCTGGGGGAAGTGCCGAGCCATTGGGAACTTGGAAGGATTAGTACATATTTTACTGAAAGACGAACCAAAGTATCAGATAAAGATTACCCTGCCTTATCAGTTACAAAATTAGGCGTTTTCCCACAATGGGAAAATGTTGCAAAAACAAATGATGGCGATAATAGAAAATTAGCTAAAAAAGGTGACTTTGTTATTAACAGCCGCTCTGATAGAAAAGGCTCTAGTGGTATTGCCAAGCAAGATGGATCCGTTTCATTAATCAATATTGTTTTACAGCCTAAGAAAATAAATTCTGTTTATTCTGAGTATTTATTTAAGAGCTATAGCTTTATTGAAGAGTTTTATCGTGTAGGCCATGGTATTGTTGCGGATTTGTGGACCACCAGATTTGAGGATATAAAAAATTCTCTTATTATTTTTCCCCCTCTCTCCGAACAACAAAAAATCGCGCAATTCCTAGACGATAAAATCGCCAAAATCGATCAGGCGGTGGATTTGGCGGAAAAGCAGATTGCCCTGTTGAAAGAGCACAAGCAGATTCTGATTCAAAATGCGGTAACCCGTGGCTTAAACCCTGATGTGCCGTTAAAAGATTCCGGTGTGGAATGGATAGGGCAAGTGCCGGAGCATTGGGAAGTGAAAAAGTTAAAGTATTTAGCAAAACTTTCTCCTAGCAAATCAGAAATAACATGTAATCATGAGGAATCATGTAGCTTTATTCCTATGGAAAAATTAAAACTAAATACCTTGGTATTAGATGAGATAAAACAGATTAAAAATGTTTACTCAGCATATACTTATTTTAGGGATGAAGATTTACTAATTGCTAAAGTTACACCTTGCTTTGAGAATAAAAATTTTGCTATCGCAAAAAATTTAGTAAACAGCATAGGTTTTGGGTCGTCTGAAATATATGTATTAAGGACATACAATAATCTTTTAAATAAATTTTTATTTTATAGACTGCAAGAACAAAATTTTATGGAAATAGCGATTAGCAAAATGTCTGGAACTGGTGGATTAAAGAGAGTTCCATCAGAATTTATAAATAATTTCCAGCTTGCTTTACCACCATTTTGCGAACAGCAAAAAATTGCCGACTACCTAGACACACAAACCGCTAAAATTGATCAGGCAATCGCATTAAAAACAGCCCATATTGAAAAACTGAAAGAGTATAAAAGCGTGTTGATTAACGATGTGGTGACCGGCAAGGTTCGAGTATAGGGTGTGAAAAGTGCGGTCAAAAAATCCGATGGGTTTTGAATATTGGCGCGACAACTTGGGCGTAATGAATAAATTTTAAAACATTCACAAAAGGGTGAAAAATGGTTTCAGGAACAAAGGAAAAAGATTTAGAAATTACCATCGAAAAAGCCTTAACCGGCACTTGGCGTGAGCAGATGGAAAATAAGCTGGGCGAGCCTAAGGCTGAATACCACCTGCCGCGCCATCATGGTTTTGAACTGGCATTTTCACAGGATTTTGATGCGAAATTTGCCATTGACACGCGTCTGTTTTGGCAATTCCTGCAAACCAACCAAGAGGCAGAACTCGCCCGTTTTCAACAGCTCAATCCAAACGATTGGCAACGTAAAATTTTGGAGCGATTAGACCGCCAAATAAAGAAAAACGGCGTGTTGCACCTGCTGAAAAAAGGATTGGATATTGATAGCGCCCATTTTGATTTGCTCTACCCCGTTCCGCTTGCCAGCAGTGGTGAAAAGGTTACGCAGCGTTTTGAACAGAATCTGTTTAGCTGTATGCGCCAAGTGCCTTATTCTGCTTCGAGCAATGAAACGGTGGATATGGTGCTGTTTGTCAATGGCTTGCCAATCATTACCCTTGAGCTGAAAAACCATTGGACGGGTCAGACGGCCATTGATGCCCAAAAACAATATCGCAACCGTGATTTAAGCCAAACGCTGTTTCATTTCGGGCGTTGTTTGGCGCATTTTGCCTTGGATACGGAAGAAGCTTATATGACCACCAAATTGGCGGGGCCTGCTACGTTTTTCCTGCCGTTTAATTTGGGCAACAACTGCGGTAAGGGCAATCCGCCGAATCCAAACGGACACCGCACGTCGTATTTGTGGCAAGAGGTGTTCAGCAAAGCCAGCCTTGCCAACATTATTCAACATTTCATGCGTTTAGATGGTTCAACAAAAGATCCGTTGGAGAAACGCTCGCTCTTTTTCCCCCGCTATCATCAATTAGAGGTGGTGCGCCGTTTGATTGCGGATGTCAGTGAACAAGGCGTGGGCAAACGCTATTTGATTCAACACTCTGCTGGCTCGGGCAAATCTAATTCCATTACTTGGTTGGCGTATCAGTTGATTGAGGCTTATCCGCGCAATGAAAAGGCGGCAAACGGTAGAGAGGCAGACCGCCCGATTTTTGATTCGGTGATTGTCGTTACCGACCGTCGTTTGCTGGATAAACAGCTGCGCGACAATATCAAAGATTTTTCGGAAGTTAAAAACATTGTGGCGCCGGCGTTGAGTTCGGCAGAATTGCGCCAATCGCTTGAGCAGGGTAAAAAAATCATTATTACCACGATTCAGAAATTCCCGTTTATTGTGGATGGCATTGCTGATTTGGGTGATAAACAATTTGCGGTGATTATTGATGAGGCGCACAGCTCACAATCCGGTTCGGCACACGACAATATGAACCGAGCCATCGGCAAAACGGAAGACCTTGATGCCGAAGATGTGCAAGATTTGATTTTACAAGCCATGCAATCCCGCAAAATGCGCGGCAATGCGTCGTATTTTGCTTTCACCGCCACACCGAAAAACAGTACGTTGGAAAAATTCGGCGAGAAACAGGCGGATGGTAAATTTAAGCCGTTCCACCTTTATTCCATGAAACAGGCGATTGAAGAAGGCTTTATTTTGGATGTGATTGCGAATTACACCACTTATAAAAGTTTTTATGAGATCACTAAATCGATTGAAGATAATCCGGAGTTTGACAGTAAAAAGGCACAAAGCCGTCTGAAAGCTTATGTGGAGCGTTCGCAACAAACGATTGATACCAAGGCGGAAATCATGCTGGATCATTTTATCCAGCAAATCTTTAACCGTAAAAAACTCAAAGGCAAAGCCAAGGGAATGGTGGTAACGCAAAATATTGAAACCGCCATCCGCTATTTTCAGGCGTTAAAACGATTGCTGGCTGAGCGAGGCAATCCATTTAAAATTGCGATTGCGTTTTCAGGCAGTAAAGTGGTTGATGGCGTTGAATACTCCGAAGCGGAAATGAATGGGTTTGCAGAAAGTGAAACCAAAGAGTATTTCGATCAAGATGAATATCGTTTGCTGGTGGTAGCCAATAAATATCTGACCGGTTTTGACCAGCCGAAATTGTGTGCCATGTATGTGGATAAGAAACTCTCCGGCGTACTTTGTGTGCAAGCTTTATCTCGTTTAAATCGCAGTGCGAATAAGTTAGGAAAACGCACGGAAGATTTGTTTGTATTGGACTTTTTTAACAGCGTTGAAGATATTCAGCAAGCATTTGAGCCGTTTTATACTTCTACGTCGTTGTCGCAAGCAACCGATGTTAATGTCTTGCATGATTTGAAAGATCAGTTGGATGAAACCGGCGTGTATGAACAAGCGGAGGTCAACGACTTTACTGAAGGCTATTTTGCCAATAAAGACGCACAACAATTAAGCAGTATCATTGATGTGGCGGTTCAACGTTTCGACCATGAGTTGGCGCTTGAGCCAACCCAAAAAGTCGATTTTAAAATTAAGACAAAACAATTTTTAAAAATTTACGGGCAAATGGCCTCCATCATCAATTTTGAAAATATCGCTTGGGAGAAGCTTTATTGGTTCCTCAAATTCTTAGTACCAAAATTAAAAGTACAAGATCCGATGGATGAATTTGATGAAATTTTAGATGCAGTGGATTTAAGCTCTTACGGCTTGGCGCGTACTAAACTGAATTACAGCATTAAATTAGATGATGAAGAAACAGAGCTTGACCCACAAAATCCAAATCCACGCGGTACGCATGGTGAAGATAAAGAAAAAGATCCGATTGATGAAATTATTCGTGTATTTAACGAAAGATGGTTTCAAGATTGGAGCGCAACGCCGGATGAACAACGGGTAAAATTTATCAATATTACTGAGCGCATTCGTAGCCATAAAGACTTTGAGCAGAAATATCAAAATAACCCGGATATTCATACCCGTGAATTGGCTTTCCAAGCCATCTTGCGCGATGTGATGAGCGAACGCCATCGGGATGAATTGGAGCTATACAAACTCTTTGCGAAAGACCCTGCATTTAGAACTGCTTGGACGCAGAGTTTGCAACGAGCTTTGGCTAGGTAGAAAAAAAGGCCGTCTGAACGATTGGGTTTCAGACGGCCTCGGTATCAGCAGCGTAGGTTAAGCACCCTATCCGCTGTTTTATTTACATTTGGTTTTGGCCAAATTCACGGCGGCGGTCAGGCTTTTTTCGTTGACTTCGCCGGTGATGGTTTGTTTGTAGCCGCATTTCGGGGCTTCGACGACGGTGAACGGCAATACGCCGACGTTGTTGCCGTAAGACTTCATGAAATTGCGGCTGTCCGCGCCGGTATAACGCCAAACATGATAGCTGACGGGGGTTTGTTTCAGGAATTTGCCGATGTTGTCGGAAGTATCCAACGCGATGCCGACCATATCGACGCTGCCTTTTTTCTGCGCTTTGTACCACGCGGACATGGCGGGCATTTCCTTACGGCACGGACCGCACCAAGTCGCCCACAGGTTCACCACGCGCACAGGGGCTTTGAGTGATTGCAGGCTTTGCGGCTTGTTGTCGTTCCAGCCTGCCAGCGGGTCGGCAGCAAACGCAGGGGCAGACAGGGCGGTAGTCATCAAAACAGAGGCAAGCAATAATTTTTTCATAAGTTCCATCCTTTGCATCAATCAGATTGATGGCATTGTAACCCCTTTCAGCGTGCTGTCTATGGAGAAAATGAAGATGTTGGATTTTAGCGGTAAAAAATGACGATTATTGGGTGATAAGTTGAGGAAATCGCCAAGGCAGCCGATAATATAGTGGATTAACTTTAAACCAGTACGGCGTTGCCTCGCCTTGCCGTACTATCTGTACTGTCTGCGGCTTCGTCGCCTTGTCCTGATT
>ENA-OWLQ01000062-OWLQ01000062.1-human-metagenome-genome-assembly--contig:-NODE-62-length-10932-cov-11.403144_pt1 | contig 10932 bp, 7 predicted proteins | sample MGYA00245354_ERZ651114 | MGnify/ENA primary metagenome ERZ651114 (study PRJEB26857, sample SAMN00035160) | human metagenome | isolation source: G_DNA_Saliva | study: EMG produced TPA metagenomics assembly... | reverse complement strand
TTAAAGACCTACCAATCTTGGCACAATCTGGTATTTTAAACCATATAGGAGAGGCTTTCTCGCTCAACACCTTATTGTTTGTCTTGGTTAGCCTCTTTATGTACGTTGTTTTAGCAGCCTTCCTAGGTTCTATGGTTTCTCGTCCTGAGGACTCAGGAAAAGCCTTGTCGCCTTTGATGATTTTGATTATAGGTGGTTTTTTTGGAGTGACAGCTCTAGGTGCAGCTGGTGACAATCTCATCTTGAAGATTGGTTCATATATTCCCTTTATTTCGACTTTCTTCATGCCGTTTAGAGCTATTAATGGTTATGCAAATGGGTTAGAAGCATGGATTTCGCTTGCTATTACGATTGCTTTTGCAGTAACAGCAACAATCTTTATCGGGCGTATGTATGCTAGTCTCGTTCTGCAAACAGATGATTTAGGTCCTTGGAAAACCTTTAAACGTGCCTTATCTTATAAATAGAAGAGCCTCGCGAAAGCGAGGTTTTTTAGAGATAAAAAGAGTGGAATTCAGAAAAATATTTTTCATATCTATTGACTTTTAGGGGTGAAATTTGGTATTATAGTAGGCGGTATTGTTTACCCCATTTGAAAGGCCCCGGAACCTTCCAAATACTTTTCGATGGGAAGGAACACCCATCACCGTAAACAAAAATCGAACTATATATAGGAGAAATCATGAACAAAACAACATTTATGGCTAAACCAGGCCAAGTTGAACGTAAATGGTACGTAGTTGACGCAACTGATGTACCACTTGGACGTCTTTCTGCAGTAGTTGCTAGCGTACTTCGCGGAAAAAACAAACCAACATTTACACCACACACTGATACAGGTGACTTTGTGATTGTTATCAATGCTGAAAAAGTTAAATTGACTGGTAAAAAAGCAACTGATAAAATCTACTACACTCACTCAAACCACCCAGGTGGATTGAAACAAATCTCTGCAGGTGAACTTCGTTCTAAAAATGCAGTACGTTTGATCGAGAAATCAGTTAAAGGTATGCTTCCACACAATACTCTTGGACGCGCTCAAGGTATGAAGTTGAAAGTATTTGTTGGAGCTGAGCACACTCACGCTGCACAACAACCAGAAGTTCTTGATATTTCAGGACTTATCTAAGGAAAGGAACAATAAAGTATGTCACAAGCACAATATGCAGGTACTGGACGTCGTAAAAACGCTGTTGCACGCGTTCGCCTTGTTCCAGGAACTGGTAAAATCACTGTTAACAAAAAAGATGTTGAAGAGTACATCCCACACGCTGACCTTCGTCTTGTAATCAACCAACCATTCGCAGTTACTTCAACTGCAGGTTCATACGACGTTTTCGTTAACGTTGTAGGTGGTGGATACGCTGGTCAATCAGGAGCTATCCGTCATGGTATCGCTCGTGCCCTTCTTCAAGTAGACCCAGACTTCCGCGATTCATTGAAACGCGCAGGACTTCTTACACGTGACTCACGTAAAGTTGAACGTAAGAAACCAGGTCTTAAGAAAGCTCGTAAAGCATCACAATTCTCAAAACGTTAATCAATACGATTATATCAACGTTTCAAAGCACTCAAAAGTTTACCTTATGGGTGCTTTTTTCGTATTTTTTTGAAAAGTTCACCTCAAAGTTTACCTTATTTTCACCTTATTGTTTTAGAGACTTTAAAGCAAATTCACCTACTGTCATAGGAACTACATTAGAAGTATTTACATAAATCTGTGTTGTTCCTGTGTCACTGTGTGTTAGAGCTTCAGAAATAGCTTCTAAGCTCATTCCTGCTTGTTTAGCAAGCGTTGCTCCTGTATGTCGTAATTTATGAGGTGTGGCATGTGCCAGCTCTTTATGTCGCTTTCTGATGCTTTTCATTTTATTGTTTAGATAGTCAGCATGTAAAGGCTTGTTGATGTTTCCTCTGGTGTCGATATATGTAAAAACAAATTGTTCTGGATTACTGATGATGCCAAACTTTGCCAGTTCATATTTTTGTTGCTCTTTCCAAGAGGTAAGGAGTTGAAGTAAGTCATTAGAAATAGAGAAAATAGTTTTCTTATTTCCCTTAGTAGATTTTACTTGTCCATATCTATCTAAAGCTTGAATTAGCTGAATCTGTGATTTTGAAAAATCGATATGTTTCCATTGAAGAGCATAGGTTTCAGATTTTCTATCGCCTAAGAAAAAAGTGAGATAAAATAGGACATAATCTTTAAGGGTTATTTTATCATTCTCTAAATCTTCTTGAAATGCTGAGAACCATTCTTGGAGTTGTTCATGAGTTAGATATAAATTTTACTATCTCTTTGACTCTGCAAGTTGAATCTTTTTAGTGGCCTTTATTCTTCTTAATATTTTTGCAACTTTATTAGCTTCTATATATTCAAATTCTTCTGCCCATTCAAAGATAGAATGAACTGCAGCCCAAAAGCTAGATTTTTTATGTCTAACTTTTTGGGGTCAGTTCAATAATCATTCTGTTTTATATATACTAAGACATACATATAAATTTATGTAAGTTTTTTGATTTATATATAGAAAAAGAGAAGACAGGCTGGCCTTCTCTTTGGGGGAACTAGAATCATTGAAAAGAATTAAGTAAAGATTTTAATTAGTCTTTTAAATTCTTTTGGAAGATGAGTAGAGACAATACTGAAGTAATAGCAGCCAAGAATAAGAAGGCATTTGCTTCTTGTTCTCCAGTTTCTGGGAGTTGTTTTTCCTTGTCTTGTTTAACTGTAGTAGCAACAGGTGCTTTTTCATCTTTTCTTGGCGAATCTTCTGTTACAACTGCAGGAGCTGGTTTTTCAGTTTCTCTAGGTAGAACATACTCAGGGAGAGTCACAACTGGTGGTGCCTCTGTTCCTATAGAACTTTGTTTAGTTCCAACCTCAATTACTCTATCTAGAGCTGGAGTTGATTTGGTTTGGACTACCTTGCGATTGTTACCATCTACTTCGACATACTCAACTAACAAACCGTCTTTCCCTTCTGCTAGAACTTGTTCTTTTCCTTTATCTAAGTTTGGATTTTCATGACGGATAGTCTTGAATGGTATTGCCTTCTTGACAATATCCAAACTTGGAAGTTTAAAGAGAAGGTCTTTAACTCCCTCTTCAGGACTTGAAGAAGTAATTGGTTTTTCAGGCTCTTTTGGTAGAAGGTACTCAGGAAGAGTAACAACTGGTGGAGTATCTGTTCCTACAGAGCTTTGTTTCGTTCCAACTTCAATCACTCGGTCTAGAGCTGGAGTTGATTCAGTTTGAACTACTTTACGATTGCTGCCATCTACTTCTACATACTCGATTATAGCACCATCTTTCCCTTCTGCTAGAACTTTCTCTTTTCCTTTATCTAAGTTTGGATTTTCGCGACGGATAGTCTTGAATGGTACTGCCTTCTTAACAATATCCAAACTTGGGAGTTGGAAGACAAGCTCTTTAACCCCTTCTTCAGGACTTGAAGAAGTAATTGGTTTTTCAGACTGTTTTGGTTCAACTGGTTGTTCTGGTTGGCTAGGTTGCAATTGCTTGATTTGTTCAAGAGCGTTATTGAGAGCTTTGTTGACGTCTTCTTGAGTCTTAGCCTCTTGAATAGCTGCGATTGCTTTGTCAGTAATTTCAACTAATTTCTTCTTAGCATCGTTGTTAGCACCAAGCTCAGCCACTTTTTTCTCGATAGCTTCAGTCAGGCTAGCCATAGCCTTATCATAATTGATTTCAGGCTGTTCCGGTTGTTTCGGATCAACCGGTTGTTCTGGGTCTGTTTCGTCTCCAGGTTTTTGGTAATTTTCATCTTTGCTAAGAATATCTTGCAAAGCAGTGACTGTTGACATCACATCTTGTACATTTACCGTATCAGAACTTAATTGTGCAGTGAGTTTATCAAGATTAGACTTGAACGCTTGGCGTGCAGTTGCAGTATCTTTCAATCCAGCAGGATTAAAGTTAGACAAATCTTCTTTCCATTTAGAGATAGATTGAAGGATTTCTGCTTTGCTGTATAGCTCGCTTCCTTCGCCTTGTGTAATGAATTGATCCACTTGCATACCGATTTTTTTGGTCAAATCATTCTTTTCAGGGTCTAGTTGGAGTGTTACTGCGTGCAAGTTTTCATCAAGTCCTTTTAGGCTGACTAGAGTCTGATCACCTTGACGGTTAGCGGCATGACCGCTAAAGTATTTCTTGCCATCAATAGTAGATGCATTTCCCATTCCATCTTGATAGGTGACTTCCTTACCGTCAAGGAATACTTTATAGACACCATGACCTGGGTCAACAAATCCTTTGATTTCTAAGCCTGTACCATAGAAATAAGCAGTCACAGTTGTCTTTTTCTTCTGATCCTCTGTCAGATGTCCAAATGATACCCATGATTCAGTGTTTTGGTATTTTCCAGAAGAGTTGGTTTCGTGTCTCCAGCCAGAACTGTAATCTAATTGGCTAGCCTGGTCGTCGTAATTTGTCTGATTCGTCTTCAATAAATCAGCCTTCATTACTCGAATAGTTGCGTCGGTAGCAAAACCGAGTAGGGCACCATCAGACGCAGAAGTGAGTTTGGCTTTGAAGTCAAAGATTGAGTCAGCTTGTTCGGTGAAGTCGATAGTTGGAATGGTAACAGTTTTCTCTGTTTCACCATCTGCAAAGGTCACATCTTGAGTTGTATCTTGGTAAACCTTACCGTGAACACCTGTTCCAGGTTCCGTAATGAAGCGAACGGTAGCAGCTCCCTTGCTTCCACCAACACGCTTAATTGTAACAGTAACAGGTTTTCCTTTTTCGACATCGTAAGAAGTTGCTTCAAGCTCAAACATACCCTTGCTGTTATTGTTTAGAGTGTAGATTCCTTCTGTAGCAATTGGTTCACCTGTTTTGTTAACGAGAGTAATAGTGTGTTCTCCAGGCGCTAAATCACCAGTTTCGTAAACTTTTTGGCTACGTTTACGGCTACTGTTCTTGGTTTGTACATCTGCGACTTTTTGACCATCCACGTATACAGACATTTCACCATGGTTTGGATCTACTGTTGATACAACATAAGCCTTGGTTCCTGTGAAACGATAGGTGACTTTGGCGTCTTTCTTGTTGGTCCACATAGAAGTACCGCGGATACCTTCTGACTCGTTGTACCAAGTTGTACCTTCCTTGTCAGCCGTTGTATTTGAGTGGTATTCTAGTCCAAGAGGATATCCATCATTCTTTTCGATAGTGCTTGGAGTTTTATAGACTGAGAAGTTGGTTAGGATTGGTGTAGCTTGTGAGCCAGTAATCGTAACTCGGATTTTTTGTGCTTCTACAGGTTGACCCTGGATCAAACGACGATAGCCTACGGTTGAACCTTCACCATATGGAACCCAGCGTCCGTTGATTTCGACTTCAATCTTGAATCCAGAAATACGTTGTCCTTTGGCAATATCTTCCTTGAGTTCTACGACGTCAAAACGTCTCTTTTGTCCCAAATCAACTGTGAAGCTACCAGTTGTAGCATCATTTGAAAGAGCCCAGCTAGTATCGTCTTTACCGTCTGTAAGGTGGCTTTCTTTGTAGAGATGGTTCTGACGAGTCGAACTTGCTGTTACAGTTGCACCTTTGGCAAAGTCAGTCGCATACATTTGATCTAGAGTCGCTTTGAATTCTTTCAAGCGAGCCACGTCAGCATCTGCGAATTTACCTTCTTTGTTTGGTGGAATGTTGAGAAGAAGTGGCGTTCCACGACCAACAGACTTGAAGTAGATATCCATCAATTCTTTGAGGGATTTTGGCTGCTGGTTATCATGGTAGAACCAGCCGGAGCGGATGGAAACATCTGCTTCCCCTACAGAGTACATATCTCCGTCAGGGTCACCGTGGTTAAGGTATTCGTTCTTAACGTTTTCGGTGATATTTGCTTTCTTGACCTTATGCCATACAGGGTCACCGGCGATACCACGCTCATTTCCAATCCAACGGATACTTGTTGGTTCGGCAGAGAAGATAGCGATATCTCCTTCAGCTTCCTTGATGTATTTGAACCACTCATCAAAAGTGTAGGTTACTTTTTGGGCACCGCTACCGCGTGCTCCATCCATCCAGACTTCGATAAATTTACCCTTATTACCGTATTTTGGATTACCAAGGATTTCTTTTAGTTGATTGAGGTAGTATTCGTTGTATTCTTTTTGAGTAGCTACCTTATATTTAGGGCTATTAACATCCCATGGTGATAGGTAAACACCCATGTTCATATCGTATTTAGTAGCCGATTTAGAGATTTCTTCTAGAAGGTCACCTTTTCCATCTTTCCATGGACTTGCAGCTACGGTATGATTTGTATATTTAGATGGGTAAATAACGAAACCATCGTGGTGTTTGACAACCATAATAGTTCGTTTGAAACCAGTTTCCTTTAGAGTACGGATCCATTGGTCTGTATCTAAGTTAGTTGGATTGAAGTTTTTAGGGTCTTCATTTCCATGTCCCCACTCAGAATTAGTATAAGTATTCATACCATAGTGGATGAAGGCAGCTAATTCTTCCTTGTGATAATCAAGCTGAGCCTTGCTTGGAAGCGGACCGTGATTTCCGATTTCTGTTTCTTTATCTTCTGGATGAACAGCAGGTAAAACATTTGAAGTCGGACTAGAGCTATCAGAGATTTTTTCGTATTCAAAGACAACATCATTCACACCCTTGTGCTGGATGCTGGCTTCTAAGCGTGGAGTGATTGCGCGGTAGCCTGCGATTTCTTTTGCTTCAAAAGTGTTTACAAAGGAAACATCGTATTCTTTTCCGTCATTATTATCAGTAACAACATCTGCTAATTCTTGCTCTGAGTCTTTCAAACGATAATGAATGGCAAATGAACCTTTATTCACTTTATAAACCACCTTGATGACCCGTGTTCCTGGAGCTGTTTTGCTGACGACCTTGTAGGTCCACTCATCTTTGAGTTGTTTGTTGATTTCGACGCCATCAATAGAGACAATCTGGTATTTCTCTTGATTTTTTGTATAGAAGTCGGTCTTAGCGATTTCTTTTTTGAAGTCATAGTCAAAGGCTGTTCCAACTTCAGTCTTTTCAACAAAAGTATCATCAGTTTTGATTGGATTACCAGTTTCATCTACGTGTTGAACCACTACACGTCCATAATCGATTCCTTTAATGAGTGTCGCAACACCGTTTTCATCGAAAGAATATTGATTTTCACCAATAACAGCAGTTTTATTTCTGAACATTTCTCCTTCAGGAGTAAAGTAATATCGTTTCCCGTTATCACCTTGGTACCAACCTTTGACACCATATTTTGCGATAATATCTTTTACCCATTTGACTTGCTCGGGTGAGAGGACGATCCCACCACCGAAACGGTCTTTGTCAGGGATGCCGTTTTCGATTGTGCCATGTTGGTGAACACCGACTACTTTACCATCACCGTTGATAATACCAGCACCTGAAAGGCCTGAAACAGAAGTCATATGATAGGTGATGCCTTTTGAGCCTTTATCATCATAATTATCAACAGATTTCACGACACCATCAGCCTTGTAAAGTTGACCAGCGACAATTGGTTTTTTGAGCTCAGGTGAGCTTGAATCGGTCGGATATCCAATCGTGCTAACAGGATCCCCTGGTTGATAGGTTTTGTTTTCTGCCAAGGGAACAAAGGTAGCAGCTTTATTTGGACTAGCGATTTGAAGAGGAACAGGTGCTACAACAGCAGCCAAGTCATTTTGATATCCTTTTCCAAATTCTTTCTTGTTCCAAAAATGAATATCTTCTTCTTTGAAAAGAGTAGTATTACCCGTTACAGGTTGAGAATTGCGAACAGCAGAATTGGAACCGAGGTTATAGTAAAACTTAGCAGAATCTCCACCTCGAATATGTCCTTCTTTTGTATCACGGTTTGATTCTAAAAAGTTGTGAGCGACAGTCAAGATGACATTTGGTGCCACAAAAATACCAGAACCAGACACGATATAGCGTTGGGAACCACCATTGTAAATAGTGTAAATCATACTAGCAGCAGTAGCAGGTTGTCCTTCATAAGGGACGTGCTTCAAATCTAGACCACCGTTGATAATCGCACGATTACCATTTTCAGCTTCTTTTGGAAGTTCTTCCTTGTTTTTTAGAATGCTTTCTGTCTCAACTTTTGGGCTATCCTTCTTGTCTACGATTGCTGAAGTATCTATGTTTTTCATGGGCGTATCAGGATAAGCTTGATCGTGGATTTCTTCAGGGAGTAAGTCAGTAGTCTTAGTATCTGCTACAGATTTTTCTTCTACTGGTTTAACAGTTTTCTCTGTTTGCTCTGATTTTTGAGGTGTAGAGGTTACAGGACTTTCATTTTTAACTTCTGGTTTGGTTTTTTCAGCCTCAGCCAATTTTTCTACGTTTGGTTGAGAACTTGTAGCTTCAATTTTTGCTTCGTCTGCTAGTGCTGTTCCAGATGCAAAAAAAGCGAGTCCAACCATAACCGAAGCAACTCCAACGGTTAATTTTCTGATGCTAAAAGTTTGCCCTTTTTCAAAAAGGTATCGATTCATAATGTACTCCTAGTTTGAATAAAGACAGTCAGCTACTGTCTGAGCCCAAGTATGACTTGGAAACGATTTTCTTTAATAATAGTTAATTTGTGCAATAGTTTGAGTATAACCTTCCTCCTATTTAAGCGCTTTCATCTTAAGATAAAAAAATTTAAATTGCCATCTTAATCTTTAAAATGACCTAAAAACCTTAATATAACAAATATACTAAATTATTCCAAGAAATGCAATAGAGAAATGTAAGAAAATCAATCTAACTTAAAGAAATTCATTTGCTTTTTAAAGAAAAAATACATCCTTTCAAAAATTAAACTAAATGAAAGGATGTATTCAAAAAATCAGAGTAATTTTCGTATGGCCTCTTCAATTTGTTGTGGGTCTGTTTTGGAAGAGAAGCGTTCAAAGACTTGCCCATCTCGACCGATGAGAAACTTAGCGAAATTCCATTCGATTCGTTTTCCTAGTGGACCAGATTTCTGGTCTTTCAACCAAACATAGAGGGGTTCTGCCTTCTTACCGTTGACCTTGATTTTGGCAAAACGTGGGAAGGTGGTTTGATAGTGTAGGCTACAGAAGGCGTTGATTTCTTCTGCGCTACCTGGTGCTTGTCCCATAAACTGATTGCAAGGGAAGTCTAAAATCTCAAAACCTTGTTCTTGATAGCAATCATAGAGTTCTTGGAGACCTTGGTACTGGGGCGTTAAACCACATCCAGTAGCAGTGTTGACAACCAAGAGAACTTTCCCACGATAGGCATCTAGTGAGATTTCTTGATTGTCTTGATTCAAGACTGAAAAATCGTATAGTGAAGTCATTACTTGATTTTCTCCTTCTGTTTGGTGTTTTTAGGAGTTTTTTCCTCCTGTAGGGATAGAAAGCCGTAGGTCAGGGTTCCAAAAATGCTACCGATAATCAGGCCATACATCAGGAAAGGAACACTTTTATCGAATTGCATGAGCAACTTCACAAAATCTGGAAGGGACATCTGTTGAACGAAGACTTTATGAAAGATGAGTAGGGTAAAGAGGCCAATCTGAATACCGATAAACACAATCCAGCTTCGGAATTTGATTTGGGCTTTGCTGTAGGTTTTGAGGATGATTTCTGATTTGTCATCCTTTTCAAGATGAAGCTCTTGGACGGCTTTTTGAGCTTTTATACTCATGAACAAAATGAGTCCAAAATAGATGTAGGGCATAACATTTCGAACAATTTCTATAAAGCTTCCGAACAAAATATAGAATAGGAAGAGAATGAAGGAAGAGTAAAAGATTTGGATCATGGAACGGGCGCAAGCCTTGTAGATAACCTCTTGACGGCATTCATCAAAAGGTCCTTGGATATGAAAGAAATTTCGAAGTAGGCGAGTTGTTAAGTCTTCTTTTTTCATGAGTGATTTCTCCTAAATGAACGATGTTATTTTGTTTCTTTTACGAATTGATAGAGATAATAAAGATAAGTAATAGAAGAAAGGATAGCGATAGTTAGCAGTATATAATATTTCCAATTGATTGAAATGAGCGTCAGTTGTGGTAAGGATAGAATCATAAAGAATAGTGCTAAGTTGAGTATGCGCGTTTTTTGGGAGTCAATCTTTAGATAAGTCAGTCCTTTGTTAAGTGCTGGAATAAAGACTAGCACGAGGAATATCTCTCTGATTGGCAAGTTCCCTGAAACGATGATGAAGATGAGCAGTGAAGCAAACAAAAGATGATAGGTAAGTAAAGTTACTAGTGATTTCATAGGGCACCTCCTAATCCTCATCTTGCTCTTTTTTAGTTTTTGCAATGCGACGGGAAATGAGGAACTGTATACTCGCTCCGAAGAAAATAGAACCGAGAATGCTTGATACACCATTTCTTATAGTGAGAAGAGAATGAAAATAGTCCTGACCTTCACCTATGAGTATATCGAGAAGAGGAGTTATAAAAAACATCCATAGACCAAAGAACAAACCTGCTTTAAGACCTGGGTAGTATAGTTGCTTACTTTCTTTCTCGCTCAGCATATCTGGATCAATAGCTGTAATCCCTGTTTTTTTCATTTGGTAGGTGACATAGCCAGCAGCGATGAGGGCAATCACTAAAATCAGAGGAGGATAGACCAGAGCCACTTCTTGAGGATATTTATAGGCCAGAAGGAGTGGAATAAGATTTCCGAAAATCATCAGATAAAAGAGGATGATAAAGACTTGGTTCCCAATACGATCGGCCTCACGCCGTTTGTATTCGTCAAGGGGACCAGAAATACCGTATGTGCGTTTGATAAGTTTTTCAGTGAAGGTTTCTTTTTTCATGAGTTGGCTCCTTTTTTAAAAATTATCCTCCCAAAAGAGACTGTTGAGGTCAGTTTGGAGGCTACGGGCGAGATTGAGACAGAGTTCCAGGGTTGGATTGTACTTGTCGTTTTCAATCA
>ENA-OWLQ01000058-OWLQ01000058.1-human-metagenome-genome-assembly--contig:-NODE-58-length-11239-cov-8.187142_pt1 | contig 11239 bp, 10 predicted proteins | sample MGYA00245354_ERZ651114 | MGnify/ENA primary metagenome ERZ651114 (study PRJEB26857, sample SAMN00035160) | human metagenome | isolation source: G_DNA_Saliva | study: EMG produced TPA metagenomics assembly... | reverse complement strand
AGTCGTCCTCACCAAAACCAGGGGCTGTATGGACAATACCAGTACCAGAGTCAGTGGTAACGTGATCACCAAGGATAACCAGCTCATCTACAGCTGTATCCCATGGGTGTTCTGTTACGATATGATTCAACTCTTGACCACGGTAAGTTGCCAAAACTTGAACATCAGCCCAGCCAAATTTCTCAGACAAGCTAGTCAACAATTCTGCAGCAACCACAAACTTACGAGCTTCACCAGCAGGTTGAACCAAAACGTAATCAATATCTGCACCAACAGTCAAACCACGAGAAGCTGTGATGGTGAATGGAGTTGTTGTCCAGACTACGATATAAGTATCTGTATCTAGAACACCTTTTCCATCTTTTACCTTGTTGGCATAGTAAAGAGAAGTTGAAACCAAATCATGGTATTCAATCTCCGCTTCAGCAAGAGCCGACTCAGATGACCAAGACCAGTAAACTGGCTTTGCACCACGGTAGATATAACCTTTATTAGCCATCTCACCAAATACACGGATTTGAGCTGCTTCATAGTCAGGGGTCAAAGTCACATATGGATTTTCCCAGTCACCAGAAACACCCAAACGTTTAAAGTCTTCACGTTGCTTATCTACTTGAGAAAGAGCGTATTCGCGGCAAAGTTTCAAGTACTCAACCAAGTCCATTTCTTTGCGTTTAACACCTTGTTTTGCCAAAACTTGCTCGATTGGCAGACCATGAGTATCCCAACCTGGGATAAATGGTGCGTAAAAACCTGACATAGATTTTGAACGAACAATGATATCTTTTGAAATCTTGTTCATAGCATGTCCAACGTGGATATTTCCGTTAGCGTATGGAGGGCCATCATGCAAGGTAAAATGAGGTTTTCCTTGGTTCAATTCTTGACGACGTTGGTACAGTTTTGCATCTTCCCATTCCTTTTGCCAAACTGGCTCTTTGGTAGGAAGGCCTGCACGCATTGGGAAAGCTGTTTTCCCAAGGTTAAGGGTATCTTTGAGTTTCATAGTATCTCCTTTATAAATAATAACAAATTAAAAACCACGATTTCCAAAAAGGACGAAAATCGTGGTACCACCTTTATTCGAAAAAAGACTCAGTTTTTTTCCTCTTATCCCGTAACGTGGGGAACGTCAAATCCTACTAACTTCAGACTTGAGTTTTTGAGAGGATAATCTTATCAATAGGGATTACAGGACTCACACCATCTCCTGCTCGCTGGAAATATAAGGATAAGATATTGTTCTCAGATTATTTATTATAAAATTGTAACAGATTCTTGCGGAGCCGTAAAACCTGATTCTGAGTGTACAGCTTCAGTAGCGGGTGTTGGACCTGAGTAATGGCTTGGGACTACTTCTGGCTCTTCATACATTGGACCAACTGGATGAGCTGGACTTTCTTCAACAATCGGAGCTGGAGCTGGTGAAACCATTTGTTCCTGCTCGGCTCTTGCTTCGACTTCTGCAAGTTCCTTATTAGCCGCTTCGATACGCGCTTGCAACTCTGCCATTTCCTCGGGAGAAAACTGGCGAGTAATATCAATTGGTTCTTCCTCTGGATGTTGTTGCAAGACAGAATCACCTAAAACTTCGCTTACTACTTCTTTGAAGGCCTCATCACTTGTTTGAAGATAAGTCGCTGTTGGGCGAAGAATATCTTCCCAATCTGAAGATTCAACAATTGCTAACTGGCTCTCAATGGTAGATTTAAGACGTTGGTGGAAGACACGACTCTTGTTCTTCAATTCTTCTGTTTCAACAGCAACTTTCTTAGCATTATCAGTTGCGTGACGAAGAATTTCATTTGCCTTGTACTTAGCTTCTTCCAATAAACGTTGTGCATCTTGCTCTGCTTGATGGATAATATTGTTTGAACGTTCAGCTGCAGCTTGTTTTACTCGTTCAGCTGTATCTTGTGCAATCAATACAGACTGGCTCAATGAATCTTTCATCTCATCAAAGTAAGACAAACGCTCTTCCAAACTCTTAATATGTAAATCCTTATCATGATTAGAGCGAACTAAATCTTCATAATCACGGACTACAATATCTAAAAACTCATCTACTTCTTCTTGATCAAACCCTCTAAAGCGTGTGCTAAAGGTTTTATCTTTGATTTCTAACGATGTAATTGGCATATTTTTCCTCACTTACTTAATAACAATTGGACCGTTAATTTCTTTTTATCTTTTTTTGTTTGCCCATTATCTCTAACGAGTTTCAATCGACCAAATTTCCTTACACTAATCAAGTCACCAACTTGAACTGTATAATCTGATTTTTCAACTAAATGGTAATTAACTTGGACTGCCTGTTTTTCAATTAACTGACTTGCCTGATTTCTAGACAGCTTGAAGACACCTGCTAGAAAAACATCTAATCTAGAACTAGCGATACAAATATCTAATTCTTGATAATCTTCTACTGTAGCAATTTTCTCAGTAAAATCTCGCTCTTCTAGACGAACCGGTAAACGAGCAATTTTAGTAATGCCGTCTTGAAAAAGGAGCATAAATTGTCGATTAATGATAATCTGTGCCCTCTCTTCGTTGACCAAGATATCACCAAATAGCTTTCTATCAATTCCCAGCTGATTTAAAACAGTTCCTAATATTTTTGCATGTGTTAATCGTTCAAACTTATTAGGATAAACTATTTCCTGCAAGGATAGTTCAAAATCAGTGAATTCAGGCTCAAAATAATCAGGATACAGGAGTATCCGTACATATTCAGTTTCAAGAAACTGCCGACTGCTCATGTAGGAGATGCCGTTCGTTGATGCTAGAACCTTTAAAATCTTTTCTTGATGAGGATTTACAAAGGGGCTTAAAAAAGGAGAATAAGAATCTTCTACCTTTTTTATCCATTCTACTCCCTTATCAATAAAAGACGAATCATTCTTAGAAAAGTGTTGATAAATCATCTTGTTCATAGAAAAATCACTAAAAGTCGAATCAATTGGTTCCCTATAAAATGTACTAATAATACCGCAATCCAGACAGACAAGTCAAGACCTGCAATCTGAAGGGGTAAGCGTTGTAAAGGAGCTATTATCGGTTTCACTAAGCTAATAATCAAGCGACCTAGCCGTGACTCATAAGCATTTGGGAACCAAGACATCAGAGCAAAAACGACTAAAATCAGTGAATAGATATCCACTGCATTTTGAATAAAACGAATGAGAAAGAGCATTATTTCACTCTCGTACGTTTCATGTCAAAACCAAATTCACCATTTTGTGATTCATCTGGTATTTTGATATCTTCAATATTGACGACAACATCAACTGGTGTCAGCAGGTACATAGTAGATGCTACCTTTTTCATGTTACCAGCTAAAACATGACGTGCCCCATCCAGATAGTCCAAACAACGACGTGCTTGAACTTCTGTCATATATTGAAAATCAATCAAAATACTTTCGTTACCAGCTAATAAATCAACAATATCTGTGGCATCTTCGTATTTACGTGGATAACGAACATCAATTGTCACCTTATCAGTAGAACGTTGACTTTGCATAGCCAACTCTTGTTGACGGGCATGAAGACGAGTAATATTTTTTTCTTTAGATGGCGTAGTTGCAACTTGTTGAGGTAACTCTTTTACGGAAGGAACTGAAGCCACAATCGGTTCCTCAGCTTTAGGCTGATAAGTAATACCAGCATCTTCTCCATCTTCTGTAAAATAATCTATAAATCTATCAAATCTATCTTTTAAAGACATATTTCTTTCCTACTTAAAAAATGCTGTACCAATTCTGACAAATGTTGAGCCAAATTCAATCGCTTCCTTGTAGTCACGACTCATACCCATACTCAAGTCCGTCATTGGCATATTGGAAATTTGTTTTTCTCTAATTTCTAGTTGCAAATCCTGTGTAGCTTTAAAAATTTCTTTCAACTCATCACTACTAGCTTCAAAAGGAGCCATAGTCATCAAGCCTACATATTCAATTTTATCTAAGGTTGCTAATTCTGGCAAGAGCTCCAGTAGTTCTTCCTTTGAAAAACCATGTTTGCTCTCTTCCTTTGAGATATTCACTTGTAAGAAACACTTAACAACTCGGTCACTTCTTTTCTGAATTTCCTTTGCTAGCTTTAATGAATCCAAAGCGTGGAAATAATCAACATACTGAATGACATCTTTGACCTTGCGTCTTTGCAAAGTACCAATCAAATGCCAGCTGACATCCCTGTCTTTTAAAGCTTCATATTTCTCAAGGAACTTATCTACACGATTTTCACCAATATGATGCACACCTAGCGGAAGCAAAGCCTCCGCTGTCGGTACGTCTACATATTTTGTAACAGCAACAACTGAAACAGAATTATCTTCTCTTCCTGCCTGCTGACTTGCATCTTTGATTTGTTGAAAAACACGTTCTGTATTTTCTTTCAAATTCATTTACTTAACGATTTTTGAAAAATGGAGGAGTTTCTAATTCGTCCTCTTCTAAAGATGGTGCTTCGAAACGTTCAACTGGTGATACAACTGAATCAGTTGGACGAACAATCGTCTCACGTCGCAAATCCCAATCACCAAAAGCAGATCCTTGAGTTTGTTCCAATCGACGTTGATTTTGTTTTGGCAATTCAGCTGTTTCTGCCATATCAAAATGACGATCAAAGCCATGTGAATGAGCTGGTTTCACTGTCTCACGGTAGTTAGTAGTAGGTCTAGCTTGTGGAGCTACTACCTTTTCAACACGATCTTGACGAACACCTGTTGCAACAACTGTTACGCGAATTTCATCACGCATGCTTTCATCAATAGATGTTCCGAGCCAGATGTTCACTCCTTGACCAGCTGCTTGGTTAACGATTTCCGATGCTTCTTCTGCTTCAATCAAAGTCAAGTCAAGTCCACCAGTAACGTTGACGATAACATCCTCAGCACCATCAATCGTTGTTTCAAGAAGTGGTGAGTAGATTGCCTTACGAGCTGCTTCTACCACACGTTCTTCACCACTACCGATACCGATACCCATTAGGGCATTCCCTTTATTTGCCATAACTGTTTTCACATCGGCAAAGTCAAGGTTAATCAAACCAGGATTTGTAATCAAGTCAGTAATCCCTTGAACACCTTGGCGAAGTACGTTATCTGCTTCGCTAAGAGCTTCAAGAAGCGGAGTTTTCTTATCAACAATTTCAAGCAAGTTGTTGTTTGAAATAATCAATAGAGTATCTACATGCTCACGAAGTTGATTGATTCCTTCTACAGCATACTGACCACGTTTGCTTCCTTCAAAACCGAAAGGACGTGTCACAACACCAACTGTAAGAGCACCTAAATCTTTAGCAATGCGGGCAATAACAGGAGCTGCACCAGTACCAGAGCCACCTCCCATACCTGCAGTAATGAAGACCATATCTGCTCCAGTAATAGCTTGAGTCAAGGCTTCTTCGCTTTCTTCAGCTGCCTTTTGACCAACTTCAGGTCGACCGCCAGCACCCAAACCACGAGTCAATTTAGGGCCTAACTGAATTACAGTCTCAGCTTTTGTACTACTCAAAGCTTGTACATCTGTGTTTGCTGCGATAAATTCTACGCCTGCAACACCTTCGTCAACCATGCGGTTAATGGCGTTACCACCACCTCCACCAACACCGATTACTTTAATCACTGCACCTTGAGCAGCCGCTGTATCAAATGAAAATGTCATAGTTTATTTTTCCTCTTTTATTCATCAAACATGCTTCCGATTAAGCCACGGAAACGATCTGCGATTTTTGGTTTATTTTGAGAAGATACTTTATCTTCTTTGGGAGCAACTACGTTCGTAGAAGCTGATTGCTCTACCTCAGTATTTTGAACTGGTTGAATAGGGGTAGGTTGTGCTACTTGCGTAACGCGTTGAATCATCCCACCAAAATTAATTGGTTGGTGACGCAAAGTATCCTCACCCTTGACTGCTCGTTGCGCTAACAAATTCACTTCAGTCAATTGACCAGCAAATTCAGACAAGCTAATCACATGAGCGAAGGCAGGATTACGGATTCCAACTTGATTTGGAACGTAAAGTTTGACACCAACGCCAAATACTTCCTGTGCAAGTTCTACAATACCTGGTAAAATAGCATTTCCACCAATCAGAACAATCCCACCAGGAAGATCCAACAAATGTCTTCTTTCCAACTCTTGTTTAATCTGTTCAAAAATGTGTTTAATGCGAGCTGAAATAATCTCTGCCAAGTAGCTTTCTGTAACTTCCACAGGCTCTACTTCACCAATCACTTCAACTTGGAAAGTTTCATTGCTGGCAAGTGATGGGTAGGCTTCCCCATAGTTCAATTTCAATCCTTCAGCTAATTTCTGTGAAGTCTTCAAGACTTTAGAGATATCTTTTGTGACATAATCTCCACCTTCTTGAAGAATATTTGTAAACTGGAGTTCTTGGTTACGGATTGTAGCAACAGTTGTTTGACCTGCTCCCATATCAATCACAGTAGCTCCAAATTCACGCTCTCCTTCGTTCAAGACTGAACGAACCAAAGCCAATGGTGAAATAATAATATTTTCAACTTGAACACCTGAGCGCTCAACTGTCTTGCGTAAATTGTGAAGAATAGTACGTGGACCTGTGTAAAGCAAACCACGCATTTCAAGACGAACCCCCATCATACCACGTGGGTCACGAATACCTTGGAAACCATCTACGATAAATTCTTCTGGAATAAAAGTAATGACTTCACGATCTGGTGTCATACTCTTTGTCAAAGCTGATTTGACAACATTTTCGACATCTTGATCTGTAATTTCTTTTGTATCAGATGTAACTGGAATCATTCCTTGAGTTGGTTCTACTTGCAAAAGATTTCCAGGCAAACCAACATTCACTGATTTGATTGAAATGCCAGCTTTCTCTTCTGCTTGGGAAATAGCTGACTTGATAGCAGTTGCTGCTGCTTCAATATCAACGATAATCCCATCCTTTACACCTTTACTCTTGGCATTACTTACACCAATTACATTAAGTTCACCATTTCTAAGCTCGGCAACCAGTACTTTAATCGAATTAGTTCCGATATCTAAGCCTGTAAAAAAACCATCTCTAGCCATTACATCGCATCCTCTCTCTTCCAAGTTTCAAACTTCTATTCAATATAGCTAAAATAGGGCATAGCTATTCACAGAATATTATAACACAAAAAATCCAATCGTGCTTAGTTTTTCCTAAATTTACTTACCATTTTTTCACATTCGCTCATCAAATTTTTTTATTTTCCAAACAAGTTATAAAAAATCAGATTTATGAAAAAAAGAAAGCTCATTTCTAAGCTTTCTTTGCAATCATTTTTTCTGCTTCTTGTTCTAAAAATAGTTCCAAGATTTTCTTTGTTAACGTAATCGCTGCTGATAAGGCCAGGGAAACGATTAAATAATTAGCTACTAAGCCATGGTCTCCAACCAATGGTGGTTTTGTCAAGAATCCGTAATCTCCACCTGTTACTAAATTGACCACAAAAATCAAGGCATTTAGTGCAAAGGTCATGAGAAAAATTCCCTTCACATCCAGCAATCGCGCATTATACTGTCTCAATAGATAAACTAGAGAGTTCCCCAAGAGAGCTAAGTGGCCAAAGATAAAGGATAAAATCGCAATATGTGGGAAAGGATAGGCATCTGGAACTGGATAAACAAAGGCTGCTAATGTCCCAAATGTTCCTAGTAATGCAAAATACTGCCTATATTTAGACTGACCAGGAAGCAAGAGCACCACAAACATAGCCATACGGCAATGGTAAAAAGGTAGGCTTTCTGACAGCGGCATATGATTGACCCCATACCAACCATAAAGTAGGATCAACTGAACAGCCTGCAAGATTTGGAAAAATCGTTGGTAAGCCTTCTTTTCACGATAACGATAGGCTGTATAAAAGGTCAAAGCCAAGAGTGTAAATATACTGACATACCAAAAAAGGTCAAATTTGGGTGGCTCTGTTGCTTGGGTCGTAAAGAAAATATCCCATAAATTCATCTAGTCTTCCTCATGATTCAAAATTTTCCTGCATTTTATTATACCATGCTATTTGTCAAAAATGGATTTAGAAATACGATAATCATATTCTTAATCAAGATATTGCTCTCTCTGACCTTGATAAACCTGCCAAAGAATCTCTATTTGCTCTTTGGTAATGCGTTTTTCAGATAAGTTCGGCAGTTGGTCAATGGCAAAAAATTGAAGGTCAGCAATTTCTTGATTTTCTTGGAATTGCCCAGCGAGAAGCTTACATTCAAAAACAAACTTTGCATATTGTTTGCTCTGTAGTTGGAAACGATTGGTATCAAAAACAGCTAGTAGTCTTTCAACTTTAGCTTCAAAACCGGTTTCTTCTTCAATCTCCTTGAGAATATTTTCTGTTGGAGAATAGCCAACCTCACCAAAGCCACCTGGCAAAGCCCAACTATCCTCTCCTTGTCCCCTAACCAGACAAATTTTTTCATCCTCAACAATCCAAGCACGGACATCCATTAAAGGAGTCGCATAAGCTGAAGTCGGTTTCAAGACTTCTGCCACTTCTTCTGCATCTAGGTCTGACCCCTGATTCAACATTTCAGATAACAGACTTCGCAAGTCCTCGTAGCGCTCACGGTCAAAAGGATCTTTTGTAAAGGTTAAGCCGGTATCTGTAAGGGCAATCATTCTTTGCAGATACTTAACAAAATCACTTGTCTTCATTTTCTAAACTTTCTACCAACTTGGCTAGGTTCATAGAGTTAGAGCCTTTGAGCAAGATTTGGTCATTAGCTCCTAGACTTTCCTTGACCTGCTTAACTAGGTCTTCAAATTGGTCTTGGTCTTCTGTTTTCTTGAAGTAGTAAACGTGGCCAATTGGGAACATTTGACTGGCCAATTGGGCTAATTCAGCAATGTCTTCTCCATAGAAAATAACCGTATTAAGCACATCTGGTGCTAGGCTCAAAATCATCTGGTTATGGAGTTGAATAGACTGGTCACCAAGCTCCTTCATATCCGCCAACACTGCAATTTTCTTGCCACCTTCATTGGCTGGAATGGCAGAGAACGTTTCCAAAATTAACTTCATAGCAGTTGGATTGGCATTGTAAACATCTGATAGGATATCTGCTCCATTGGCTGCTTTCTTCCACTCGGTACGGTTACGCGTCAATTCAAGATTTTGGAAGGCCTGACGAATTTGCTCCTCTGAAACTCCTTCTTGTAGGGCAACATAGGATGCAATCATAGCATTGGTGGCATTGTACTTACCAGTCACTGGCAAATCAAGGGCTTGTTCCAAGAAATTAGCCTTAAATGTCAGACTATCCTTGCGCTCAATCAAGTCTGTAATTTCCAACTCTGCTCCTTGGCCAAAACGAACTACCTTTTTATCAGTTGGCAAGTAGTCCTCTACAATAGGGTCAGCTGGCGCTAAAAGCAAGGAATCAGGTGCCATCCCGTCTGCAATTTGCATTTTTCCTTTAGCAATCTCAGAACGGTCTTTGAAAAAGGCCAAATGGGCTTCTCCAACCAAGGTCACGATGGCTGTTTTTGGACGAGCCAATTCTGACAAGAGATGAATATCTCCCAAGTGATCCTGTCCCATCTCCAAGACCAACTTTTCTGTTCCTTCAGGCATATGGAGAACTGTGTAGGGAAGGCCAATCTCGTTATTGTAGTTGCCTTGAGTTTTGTAGGTTTTGTAGGTTGTTGATAGCAAGTGTGCCAACATATCCTTGGTCGTTGTCTTACCATTTGAACCTGTAACTGCAAAGACATCAACAGCTGTTTTTTCAAGATAGTAGGCTGCTAGTTGCTGAAAGGCAGTCAGAACATCATCTACTAGAATATAGGGATGATTTGCGACCTTTTTCTCAGACAAGGTTACTACTGCACCATTTTCAAAAGCTGTTTCGATAAAGTCGTGACCGTCACGCGCTCCATTGAGGGGCACAAACAAGTCCCCTGTAGTAATCAAGCGACTATCAAACTCAGCTTTTTCTAACTGGGTGTCCTCAAAGATGCTGACATCATTTTTAGCTCCAACAGCTTGTGCCACTTCATGAATTGTTAATTTCATTTCTACTCCTTTAAAAAGGGTTGAAGTCCGAGAACTCTAATCACCTACAGTGACGATTCCGTCTTCTACCCTCTCTTTCATTTTATAGCAAATGCGCTTCGCGCTTGTCAAAGCTTTCCTTGGCAAGGTCAACCAAACGCTCGATTAGGTCTGGGTAACTGATTCCCATATTATCCCACAGTAGTGGATACATAGACCACTGGGTGAAACCTGGCATGGTATTAAGCTCGTTTAGGAAAATCTCTCCCTTGTCTGTATAGAAGAAATCGCAACGAGAGAGACCGAGGCCACCAATGGCACGGAAGGCTGTTTCTGCATTTTGACGCATGACAGCTACCACATCATCACTGATTTTGGCTGGGATGTCCATAGTAATCTTGTTATCAATATACTTGGCATCATAGTCGTAGAAGGCAACATCCTTGACAACTTCTCCTGGCAACGTGCTCTTGACATCATAGTTACCCAAGAGACCAACCTCGATTTCACGGGCATTCACCCCTTGCTCAATCAAGACACGACTGTCATATCGGAAGGCAAGTTCCAAAGCTTGGCGAAGTTCCTCTTGATTTTCAGACTTAGAAATACCGACACTAGAACCCATGTTTGATGGTTTTGTGAAAACTGGATAAGTCAATTTTTCTTCCACTTCAGCGATTTTAGCAGTCACATCATCACCTTCGACGATGGCCACATAAGGAACTTGGGCAATACCAGCAGATTCCAACACACGCTTGGTGGTGATTTTGTCCATGGCAAGGCTAGATGACAAGATGTTGCAACCAACGTAAGGCATTTTCAAAACTTCCAAGAATCCTTGAACAGAGCCATCCTCTCCCATCGGACCGTGAAGGACTGGAAAGACCACTGCCCCTTCTTCATAGATAGCACTTGGAGCAACTTTCTTATCCCAATCAATAGTTTCATTGGTCATGAGACGGTCCTCTTGACCAGGAGTCTGGCTAAATTCTTGCGTTTTAATAAAGTCACCTGACTGGCTGATAAAGAAAGTCTTGACTGTGAAACGATCGTAGTTGACCGCACGCATGACACTCTCAGCTGAAAGAACAGAGACTTCACGCTCTGCACTACGTCCACCGTATAAAAGAATAATCGTTTGTTTCATATTATTTGTTCCAATTCTAATAGAATACTCGTTCTTTAGTATATCATATTTGCTTCTTTTTTGAAAC
>ENA-OWLQ01000050-OWLQ01000050.1-human-metagenome-genome-assembly--contig:-NODE-50-length-11794-cov-5.020785_pt1 | contig 11794 bp, 8 predicted proteins | sample MGYA00245354_ERZ651114 | MGnify/ENA primary metagenome ERZ651114 (study PRJEB26857, sample SAMN00035160) | human metagenome | isolation source: G_DNA_Saliva | study: EMG produced TPA metagenomics assembly of... | reverse complement strand
TTTAATTTATTTAACGAATGAAAATTTACAGCCATTGCAATTAATTTTACGACGTTTACTAATTAGTAATCAAATGTTACAATCGCAAGCAACAGGAGAAGTGGCATCAGATCTTCGTATCAAAGCTGATATGATGAAATATGCAGCAATTGTTATTTCAACCGCTCCGATAATGTTGCTATATCCCTTTGTTCAAAAATATTTTAATCAAGGCGTAATGATTGGCGCGTTGAAAGAATAGGAGAAAAACATGAAAAATAAATCATTTACATATTTGTTCTTAGGAACAGTTACACTTGCTGGCTTAACAGCCTGTGCAAATTCTAATAATGCGAATAAGGACGATAAGTCTGGAGAAGATTCTTATAAAATCACAACTGTTCGTTGGTCTGACTGGGGGGAAGATTATCATAAAGGTTTTCTAACAGATTCTGCCAAGGAAGCAGGTATTGATGTTAAATGGGATACACTTGTGGCAGCAGATTGGGCAGATAAGAAATCTGTGTTGGTTGCTAGCGGAGATTTACCAGATGCATTTTTAGGTTCAAATGCTTTTACAGATTCAGAAATTGCTCAGAACCAATCTTTGTTTATTCCATTGGAAGATTTAATCAAGGAAAACATGCCTAATTTAACTAAGGCTATGGAGAAAGAACCTAAGATTAAAGCTATGATTACTTCACCAGATGGTCATATCTACAGCCTGCCTAAAAAATTACCAATGCGTCCTACAGTAGCTAATCAGCTATTTATTAATAAAAAGTGGCTAGATAATTTAGGGTTAAAGGTTCCAGAAACTTATGATGATTTAGTAAAAGTATTACAAGAATTTAAGGATAAAGATGCGAACGGAAATGGAGACGCTTCTGATGAAATTCCATTCGGAGCAGGAAACTTTGATCCAACATTCTCATATATTCTTCCGTTCAATAATCGTTTAGGTGCAGATAATACGTATGAAATGTCTGTAAAAGATGGAAAACCAGTCTACCTTCGTACAGAAGAAAGTTATAAACAAGGGATTGCAGCAATGCACGAATCTTATAAAAAAGGTTTGATTGATCCGGAAATCTTTACAGAAGATACCTCTATGAGTGTAGCGAAACGTATGGATAAGGGAGTAGCTAGAGTAGGTGTTTCTAGTGGTTGGACAGCAGATGCAACGTTTGGCTTACATTCAAGTGAATATATTGCTCTACCTGCTTTAAAAGGTATGGATGGTAAACAATATGTCTTTTCTGATCCAGATCATTACAACTATGGTCGAAATGAAATTTTGATTACAAATAAGAGCAAAAACCCTGCTAAATTATTGAAATGGTTGGATAAATTATATACAGATGACGCAAGTATTCAGAATTTCTATGGATCATTTGGAATAGCTACTGAAAAGAATGGTGATAAGTTTAAAGTGTTACCTCCTAAAGATGGTAAATCAGCTGATGAATGGGCATGGATTAATTCACTTCGAGATTTTGGTCCTAAATACGTAAGCGATGATATCAATAGTCGCGTAGAAATCGATCAAACACAAGGTGATGGATTGAAATTGAAGATGGACCAAGATTTGAAACAATTTGCGTTGCCAGCTTACCCTAATGTGATTTATTCACAAGAAGAACTTAACAAATTATCATCAATCTATGTGAGTATTGAATCTTATGTCAAACAACAAGCATCTAAATGGGTAGTTGAAGGCGGCATAGAAAAAGAATGGGACTCATACAAAGAAACTCTTAAGAATATGGGATTGGACGAATTTATGAAGATTCAACAGGAAGCATATAATCGTTACCAAAAAGAAGTAAAAGAGTAATATTTTATATGAACTCTTGGTTGTATAAACAAGGGACTAGCTAATTACAGGAAGCGAGACTGATAACATCAGATTATCTCGCTTCCTTTATTCTAATTTTTAAAGAAATTTGGAAATGTTTTTTAAATAATTTAGGTAATATTTTTGTACAACTGACATTATAAAATATAGAGTTAAGGCAATCGATTTTATGGAGATATCTATTATGCAAAAATTATTTTCATTAGATGGAAAAATGGTTAGAATTTTAACTTTTTTGACAGATTTAATTATTTTAAATACTCTATTTATTGTGAGTTGTATTCCAATAGTTACAATTGGGGCATCACTAACTTCTCTTACGACAATGTGGTATCGTATTTTAAAAGGTAAAGATACCGATATTGCTTATCATTATTTTCGGATCTTTAGACAAAATTTTAAACAATCAACTTTTATTTGGTTGTTTATCCTCCTAATAGAATTACTTTTATATGTGAACTATTGTCTTTGGGGCTATTCAAGTTTACTTTCAGAGTATAGTTTATTGTTAGTGTTGCCCTTTTTATTTGTTATAATACTTTTTATGAGTGTTGTTTTTCCCTATATTGGTCTATTTAAAGATAATCTAAAAAATAGTATTGTAAATAGCGTATTAATTTGTATTTTAAATCCAATACAAGCGATCATGTTGGTTTTATTTAATATTTCTGTACTGTATATGAGTTTTAGTAGTCCAGAACGAGTTTTAACAGCTATTTACGTATTTACATTTGGGGGATTTGCTTTTTGCGGATTGATGAATGTAACGATAACAAATAAAATGTTTGATAAGGTAAAGAAATTTACTAAAAGGAGGGAAACAAATTGAAAATTTTTAAGGGAGAGTTTTATCGAATCTCTGTATTAACAGATAAGCTAGTAAGGTTAGAATACTCTCAAACTGGAAGTTTTGAGGATAGAACTACACAACTTATCTATAATAGAGATTTTGGTCAAGTTTCGTTAGATTATATCGAGACATCAAATGTACTAGATATTATGACGGACTATTTTCATCTGCACTTTAATAAAGGAGAATTTAACGCCGAAAATTTATTTATAGAATTAAAAGGAAATTTTGCCGTATATGGTAGTCGCTGGTATTTTGGTGAATCTATTGAAACGTTAAAAGGAACAGCTCGGACTCTGGATAAGGCAGATGGAGCAATCTCGTTAGAAGATGGAATTATTAGCCGAAATGGTATAGCCTTATTGGATGATTCTCAAGGATTTATTTGGGATGAACAGTCTGGTTATATTGAGAGAGAAAATCAAATTGACCTCTATTTCTTTGCCTATGGGCATGATTATAGAGGAGCAATCAGAGACTTTTACCATTTGACTGGTTCAACACCCTTGTTGCCAAGATATGCTTTAGGCAATTGGTGGAGTAGATATTGGCCTTATACGTCGGATGAATACTTGGATTTAATAGACAGATTTGAAACAGAGAAAATTCCATTATCTATCGGTGTTTTAGATATGGATTGGCATATAACTGACATTCCAGCCCGTTTTGGAAGTGGCTGGACAGGATATAGTTGGAATAAAAACTTAATACCTAATCCAGAACAGTTATTGCAACAACTTCATGATAAAAAGTTAAAACTCTCCTTAAATGTCCATCCTGCTGATGGTATACGGGCTTATGAAGAAGCTTATCCTCGAGTCGCCAAACGATTGGGGTTAAATGTAGAACTAGAAGAACCTGCCATTTTTGATTTTTTTAATCCCTCTTTTAGAGAAGCCTACTTTAAAGATGTTCATTATGAGCTAGAAAAGCAGGGAGTAGATTTTTGGTGGATTGACTGGCAACAAGGGACACAAGGTATGCTAGATCCACTATGGCTTTTAAACCATTATCACTATCAGGATAGTTGTAAAAATGAAGAAGGTGGCTTGATTTTATCAAGATATGCAGGGCCGGGTAGTCACCGTTATCCTGTTGGTTTTTCAGGAGATACCATTATTAGTTGGAATTCCTTAAGATTTCAACCTTATTTTACAGCGACAGCATCTAATATCGGTTATAGTTGGTGGAGTCATGATATCGGTGGACACATGCTGGGGGATTATGACGAGGAGCTACAAACTAGATGGCTACAGTTTGGTATTTTTAGTCCGATAACTCGATTACATAGTTCTAGAAGTCCCTTTAATAGTAAGGAACCTTGGTTTTTTTCAGAAACAACATCTAAGATTATGAAGAAATACCTTCGTTTGAGACATCAGATGATTCCCTATCTATACACTATGAATGTACAGACACACGAGGAAGGTGCCCCATTAATCAGCCCAATGTATTATTTCTACCCAGAGAATGATGAGAGTTATAATGTTCCAAATCAATACTTTTTTGGAACAGAACTGATGGTGGCTCCCATTGTAGAAAAGATGGATTTGGCATTCCAATCTGCAAAAGTAGATGTATGGTTCCCTGAAGGTGAATGGTATGACTTCTTTTCAGAGAAAAAATATACAGGTGGTGTGAAGTTAAGTGTTTATAGAGACATTTCGACGATACCTGTGTTTGCAAAAAGTGGTGCAATCATTCCCTTGGTTGGTTCTGAGATAGGTATGGGTGTTGATTTACCTGAAGTTGTAGATTGGTATGTATTCCCAGGCAAACAACATTCTTTTGAAATGATTGAAGATCAAAATGGTCAAAGATATAAAACAAGATTATCAATCGATTGGGAAATAGGAATGGTAGAGTTAGCATTACAAGGAGATTCTAGTATCGTTCCAAGTAATAGAAGGCATAGAATTCATTTTAAAGGAACGAATGTGTCTATGATTGAATTGCCAAATAAGAATGATACAGCTAGATTTGAATGTAAAGATAATAAAACGACATCTCTGAATGATGAAGTTTTTAGACTACTAAAGACGGCTTCTCTTCCATATGAATTAAAAGATAGATTGTTAAATCAATTCATCAATGCCAAAAATTCTCATGAGTTAATGAATATCTTGCATCATCAGGATAAGGAATTGAGAGGGCGTTTGTTGGAAATGATATTTACTAGCGAAAACTAATTGAGAAATTTCGTACACAATTTCTATTATTTAATGTGTAACAGTTTTACATCTCTATGCTTATTGACTTGTATTTTAGTAATTACAAGTTTGGCATAGGGATGTTTTGTTTACTGAAGAGGAAAGGATAAGATAAGTAAGTTTCAAATTTTGAAATATTTTTTAAACTAAACAAGAGCAAATTTTTAAAGGTGATTTCTCAAAGTAACTTCCACTTGCCTGACCGCAGTGGAAGTTAGTCTGAAATGGATTTTTATGATGGAATTAAGTATGAGACGTTAGATTTTTTCAGAAAATTTTCTAAAACAAACAGGATTTGTTTGACATTTGTTTGAAAATTCTGTAAAATGAATTATTATATCGTTAAAGGAGAATATATATGGAAAAACAGAAAACATTTTTTGGACATCCTATGGGCTTGTCCACCCTCTTCTTTACAGAGATGTGGGAACGCTTTTCTTACTATGGGATGCGAGCTATCCTACTTTACTATATGTACTATAGCGTGCAAGATGGTGGATTGGGAATGGATAAGACCACAGCTGCATCGGTTATGGCGATTTATGGCTCGCTGGTATTTTTGTCCGCGGTTATCGGTGGATTTGTCAGTGACCGTATTTTAGGAAGCCGTAAGACTGTCTTTTACGGTGGGATTCTGATTATGCTAGGGCATATTGCTTTGGCAACACCTTTTGGACAAGTGGCTCTCTATCTTTCTATTGCCTTGATTATCTTTGGAACTGGATTTTTAAAACCCAATATCTCAGATATGGTTGGGGGAATTTATGAGAAAGAGGATGATAGACGGGATGCAGGTTTTAGTATCTTTGTCTTTGGTATTAACTTAGGTGCCTTCGTTGCCCCTTATTTAGTAGGTTATCTAGGTCAGGAAGTCAATTTCCATCTAGGTTTCTCATTAGCTGCCATTGGGATGTTCTTTGGTTTGGTGAAGTATGTTTTAGATGGGAAGAAATATCTGCCTGAATCAAGTCTTTACCCCACTGATCCACTTTCACAGAAGGACCAGCAGACCTTGATTAAACGCTTGCTGATTACACTTGTCATGGTTATTCTGGTGGTTATAGGCTTAGTCTTTACTCACCAGTTTAACGTGGACATGATTGTGAATATCTTTACAGTGATTGCGGTAATCATTCCAATCTACTATTTCTTCAAAATTTTATCTAGTCAGAAAATAACTGCTACTGAGAGATCCCGAGTATTTGCCTACATTCCTTTATTTATCGCTGGAGTACTCTTCTGGTCTATTGAGGAGCAGGGTTCTGTTGTTCTCGCTCTATTTGCGGATGATCAAACTCGACTCTACTTTAATGTATTTGGGAATCAGATTCATTTCCCATCTAGCTTTTTCCAAAGTATCAATCCACTTTTCATTATGATTTATGTGCCGATTTTTGCATGGTTGTGGGGGAAAATGGGTAAAAAGCAACCGTCCTCTTCTAAGAAATTTGCTTACGGTTTATTTGCGGCAGGTCTATCCTTCTTGTGGATGATGTTACCAGGGATGCTCTTTGGGACAGATGTTAAGGTCAGTCCTTTCTGGTTGATTATGAGTTGGGCTATTGTGATTGTGGGGGAAATGTTGATTTCGCCTATTGGTCTATCAGTCACTACTAAGCTAGCACCAAAATCCTTCCAAGCACAAATGATGTCTATCTGGTTCTTGAGTAATGCTGCTGCCCAAGCTATCAATGCTCAAATTGTAAAATTTTATACAAGCGAAACTGAAGTAGCTTACTATGGAATTGTTGGAGGAATTACGATTGTATTCGGTATTATCTTACTCTTCTACGTTCCACGTATTGAAAAACTAATGTCTGGTATCAAATAGAGAAAAACTGGAATTTCTGTAGGAATTTTAAAAGTTAGATCAATTATTTATTCAAAGGATTTAGTTCTGTATTGTACAGGGCTAGGTCCTTTTAGTTTGATTAATACTCTTCGAAAATCAAATTCAAACCGCGTCAACGTCGCCTTGCCGTATATATGTGACTGACTTCGTCAGTCTTATCTACAACCTCAAAACAGTGTTTTGAGCAACCTGTGGCTAGCTTCCTAGTTTGCTTTTTGATTTTCATTGAGTATAATATCTACAATGTAAAAAACTCTAGCTATCAGTTCATTGATAGTTAGAGTTTTTTCTATTCATATGATTTAAGGAGATTAAATAAGGCTTCTACTTCTGATGACGGTGTAGCTGATTTAAGGTAAGCGTAATAAACTGTAAAAGTTATCTTATCCTTCGGTATAAGAGGAATTTTTATTAAATCATCATCTTCATCAGAAAGTGCGATATCAGCCAGTAAACTAAGGCCAATCCCTTTCTTTAAAAGTTCTTTAAGAATGACAATGTCATCAGTCTTAAAGAATATTTCTGCCTTGTTTTGATGCTTCTGATTAAGCGTTTCAAAAGCTTTCAGGTGAACAAAGTGTTCGTCTAAGAGTATAAAGGATTGATCTACTAATTCTTCAAAAGCGAGGGAAGGAACAGTGGCAAAAGGATGGTTCTTAGATAAAACGACATACAGTTCTTTATGAAATAGCTCGTGTGTCTCTATTGAAGGATAATTGAGAGGTTCAATCAAACCGAGTAGGCTTGCATTAAGGTCTCCCTTAAGGAGAAGGTTTAATAACTCTACGGAGCCACCTCGGATAGGGCGTATCTTTTTTAAAAAATCGAATTTATCTTTTTCGTTTAAGGCAGCAAAGAGATACTGAATGATAATAGGAGGGAATCCTACAGTAGAGTATTGTGCCAAGGAGCGATTAATTTCTTTGCGAGTAGAAATGACCTCAGGTAAAATCAGTTCTGTATGCTTTAGAAGGATTTGTCCTTGAGGAGTTAGCTTGAAGGAACGATGCGAGGGGTCATGGTGAATCAATTTGCAGTTAAAGTATTCCTCTAAGCGCTTGATAGCATAAGAAATAGATGGTTGGCTGACTTTATGTTGTTTTGCTACTTCCGTATAGGATTGAAGCTGGCAGAGGTCATAAAAATATTGTAGATCTTTTAAATTCATATGGGTTCACTTTCATTAGTTGGAGAAGGAAAATAAGTGGAAAATAGCAGATAAATAATTTTTATCCGTATCCTACAATTTGACTATACGAGTATTCACCAGTTAAAATGTAAGTGAGTCAGGGATCTCAAAGATTATCTAAGATACTCTCAAAAATGACCAACATTTTTTCTCGTTTATCAATAGGGAGCTGTTTAATCTTCATGTTGATTCTTTTGAGTGAAAGATTGTCACTCTTATCAGAGGTTGATTCAAGGCTATCAAAATTGAAAAAGTGATTGATATACTTAAGCCCGAGTCCTGCTTGTTCCGAAAGTTCTTCCTGGCTCATTTTATTCTGTGTTCGAAAATATTTCACTTTTTGGGAAATATATTGTTGTAAATAGTTTTTATTCGTCATATAAATAGAATACAAGTTTTATATGACAAAAAAACACCTTAAAAAATACAAAGTATTACATAACATACCTATATGATATTTATTTTAATTAGGATTGTCAATTTGTATGATTGGTTTATTTTACTCGAAACTTTTAGTAAAGAGTGATCATCGAGAGTTTGATGAGTTCAGAAATTTATAACATATGCGTATACAATTGTATTGTTTAAACAACAACGTTTTACGAACAATTCGTTTCATGTGGTATAATATAAGTAAAAAGGAGGTTGCACTATGACTGCACATGATATTTTAAACAATCCTTTCCTCAATAAAGGTACTGCCTTTACCTTAGAGGAGCGAAAGGAACTAGGCCTTATTGGTTTACTGCCACCGTATGTTCAAACGATTGAAGAACAAGCGGCGCAAACTTATGCACAAATGCAAACAAAAGCCAATGATTTGGAAAAACGTCTTTTCCTAATGGAAATTTTTAATACCAACAGGACTCTTTTCTATTACCTCTTTTCTCAACATTTGGAAGAATTCAATCCAATTGTATATGATCCAACCATTGCAGATACGATTGAAGGCTATAGTGATCTTTTTGTAGATCCCCAATATGCGGGATATCTTGATATTAATCATCCTGAAAATATTGAAGCTACTTTGAAAAATGCTGCCGGGGATCGTGAGATTCGTCTCATTGTTGTAACAGATGCAGAAGGAATCCTTGGAATTGGCGACTGGGGAACAAATGGTGTTGATATTTCTGTTGGGAAATTGATGGTCTATACGGGTGCTGCTGGAATCGATCCTTCGATGGTCCTTCCTTTAGTCATTGATGCAGGGACTAACCGTGAAGAACTTCGTAACAATCCTAATTACTTAGGAAATCGTCACGAACGGGTCCGCGGAGATCGTTACTACGACTTCATTGACCAATTTGTTCAAACAGCAGAACGTCTCTTTCCTAAACTCTACCTTCACTGGGAAGACTTCGGCCGCTTGAATGCTGCCAATATTCTTGAAAAATACCGGAAACAAATTCCGACCTTTAATGATGATATTCAAGGTACAGGAATCGTTACCTTGGGTGGTATCTTTGGTTCGCTGGATATTAGTGGTGAAAAATTAACAGATCAAGTTTATCTCTGCTATGGTGGTGGTACTGCGGGTGCAGGAATTGCCTCTCGTGTTCTTCGTGAAATGGTAAGTGAAGGTCTTTCTGAAGAAGAAGCCTATAAACGTTTCTTTATGGTTGATAAACAAGGTCTTCTCTTTGATGACATGGATGACTTGACACCAGAGCAAAAACCATTTGCTAAGAAACGTGCTGACTTTAGTAACGCAGATAAGTTGACTGACCTGCTTGAAGTAGTGAAGACTGTGAAGCCAACTATTCTTGTAGGAACTTCAACTCAGCCTAATACCTTCACTAAAGAAATAGTAGAGGCTATGTGTGAAAATACAGAACGTCCAATGATCTTCCCTTTGTCAAATCCAACTAAATTGGCAGAAGCTAGTGCCAAAGATTTGATTGAATGGTCAGATGGCAAAGCTTTTGTCGCAACAGGAATTCCTGCTGATACGGTTTCTTATAAAGGTGTAGACTATGTGATTGGTCAAGCAAATAATGCCCTGATTTACCCAGGTCTTGGTCTAGGTATGCTGGCTTCTGAAGCAAGTCTTTTGACTGATGAAATGATTGGAGCAGCGGCGCATTCATTGAGTGGTATTGTCAATCCAGGCCAACCAGGAGCTCCTGTCTTGCCACCATTCAAGTATGTAGCAGATGTTTCTATTAAAGTAGCAGAAGCAGTCGCTAAAAAAGCACAAGAGCAAGGTCTTGCACGCGCTAAGGAAACAGATATGGCCAAAGCAGTTCGTGATTTGAAGTGGTATCCAGAGTATAAATAATTCATTGCTGCTGTCTATCCTTCTATAGCGACAGATTTGTATGGGCTGTGGACTTAAGTAATTTAGAAAGGATACCTATGTCACTCTTTTTAACCTCGATTACGAGTATCATTCCGATTATCGCTATTATTGTTTTGGGGTATATTCTTCAGGTGAAGGGATGGTTTGGAGATGCCTTTGGACCTAACCTATCTCGTTTGATCATGAATGTAGCCTTGCCAGCGTCAATCTTTGTGTCGGTGATGAAATACCTAACGCTAGATAAACTAATCAGTCTTTCTGGAGGACTTCTTTATACTTTTGTAGCATTTAAATTGGGATATATAGTAGCCTATATTGCAGTTAGGCTTTTCAAGGTTCGTCCAGGACGACGAGGAACCACGATTAATACCTTTGTTAATGCCAATACTATTTTTATCGGTTTACCATTAAACGTTGCTCTTTTTGGTAATCAGGCTCTTCCATATTTCTTAATTTACTATATCACCAACACGATTTCCACCTGGACATTAGGCGTGTATTTGATGACGAGCGATAGTAAAACGGGTCAAAGCAAGAAGAAAACTAAATTTGACTGGAAGAAATTGCTTCCAGCTCCGCTTGTAGGTTTTCTTGTCGCTCTACTATTTTTGATTCTCCGAATCTCCATTCCAGATTTCGCAACGAATACCTTAACCTATGTTGGAAATATCGTCACTCCCCTATCTCTGATTTATATTGGTATCGTTCTTGCAAAGGCAGGCTTGAAAACTATTACTTTTGATAAAGATACAATTGTCACTTTAGTTGGACGCTTTATCCTAGCTCCTCTAATCATGCTTCTTGTATTGAAGTTCTTTGCACCAAATATGGCGACAGTAGAATTTAAGACCTTTATGATTCAGTCCGCTACACCAGCTTTAGCTGTTCTTCCGATCCTTGCTAATCAGGGAAAAGGAGATGTGGAATTCTCTACGAATGTGGTGACTCTAAGTACGGTTCTATTTATCGTTGTTATTCCAATATTACAAACTTTATTAGGATAAGAGGAAGAGATTGTGAGAACAATTTTGAATTGCGTGAAAAAATGGCAGATACTCATCAAGATTACCTTATTTTTATCTATTGTTAGTCTAGTTATTGTAGAGATAATCAGACTTTTTAAGACAATTTCGTTTGATAAGATTGGAGCAATCTTGGGGGAACTCTCTCCAATAAAAGTCATTAGTTTAGCTTTGCTCGGTTCTATGGCTGTTGCACCAATGATGCTCTATGATAGAATCCTAAATAAAGAACTTAATCAGAAACAAAAATTATCTTACTTACTAGAAACAAGTTGGACTATAAATAGCTTGAATAATATGATTGGCTTTGCCAGTTTGGTGGATGTTGGTTTACGATATTCTTTCTATGGAGATGAAGAACGCTCTGAAAAAAGTATGCAAGGAATTTCTCGTGTCATCCCTTATTTTATGAGTGGTTTCTCAATGTTTGCACTGATAAGTTTAATTTTCACAATTATATTTCCTATTTCAATGGGGATTAAACAGTATTGGCCAGCTCTTTTGGGAGCTTGTCTCTATCTTCCAATTATTTTAT
>ENA-OWLQ01000048-OWLQ01000048.1-human-metagenome-genome-assembly--contig:-NODE-48-length-11914-cov-6.082300_pt1 | contig 11914 bp, 7 predicted proteins | sample MGYA00245354_ERZ651114 | MGnify/ENA primary metagenome ERZ651114 (study PRJEB26857, sample SAMN00035160) | human metagenome | isolation source: G_DNA_Saliva | study: EMG produced TPA metagenomics assembly of... | reverse complement strand
GTATTGTTCTTGGTATGATGCTTGTTTCTGGCTCACTTCCAAATGCCTGGGCTGTTGCTTCTGGTGGTGAGGTGACTGCTATGAAATTCTTCGGCTTTATTCCTGTCGTAGGGTTGCAAGGATCTGTTCTTCCAGCCTTTATTATCGGGGTTGTTGGAGCTAAGTTTGAAAAAGCTGTTCGTAAAGTAGTTCCAGATGTCCTTGATCTCTTAGTGACACCATTTGTTACTCTTTTCGTAATGTCAATTCTTGGTCTATTCCTTATTGGACCAGTATTCCACGTTGTTGAAAACTACATTCTTCTTGGAACAAAAGCTGTTCTTAGCTTACCATTTGGTCTTGGTGGGTTGTTGATTGGTGGGGTACACCAAATTATTGTCGTATCAGGTGTTCACCACATCTTCAACTTGCTTGAAATTCAATTGCTTGCTGCTGACCATGCCAACCCATTTAATGCTATCATCACAGCTGCTATGACTGCTCAAGGAGCTGCTACTGTAGCGGTTGGTGTGAAAACTAAAAATCCTAAATTGAAAACTCTTGCTTTCCCAGCTGCTCTTTCTGCCTTCCTAGGTATTACTGAGCCTGCTATCTTCGGGGTTAACTTGCGTTTCCGTAAACCATTCTTCCTTTCATTGATTGCTGGTGCAATCGGTGGTGGATTGGCTTCTATCCTTGGACTTGCTGGTACTGGTAATGGTATCACCATCATCCCTGGTACAATGCTTTACATCGGTAACGGACAACTTGCCCAATACCTTCTTATGGTAGCTGTATCATTTGCCCTTGGTTTTGCTCTTACTTACATGTTTGGTTACGAAGATGAAAAAGAAGTTGCTTCTGAAGTAGCGACAGAACGTTTGGTCCAAGAAGAAACAACTGGTAACATTCCAGCAACTCTTCAAAATGAAACACTTGTAACTCCTATCGTTGGTGATGTTGTCGCTCTTGCTGATGTCAATGACCCAGTCTTCTCAAGTGGAGCTATGGGCCAAGGTATCGCTGTGAAACCAAGTCAAGGTGTGGTATATGCACCAGCTGATGCTGAAGTTTCAATTGCCTTTCCAACAGGACACGCTTTTGGTTTGAAAACAACTGATGGTGCTGAAGTTTTGATCCACGTTGGTATTGACACTGTATCTATGAATGGTGAAGGTTTTGAAGCAAAAGTTGCTCAAGGTGACAAGGTTAAAGCTGGCGATGTTCTTGGAACATTTGACTCAAACAAAATCGCTGCAGCTGGTCTTGATGATACAACAATGGTTATCGTTACAAATACAGCTGACTACGCTTCAGTAGCTCCAGTCGCAACAGGTTCAGTTGCGAAGGGGGATGCTGTGATCGAAGTGAAAATCTAATCAATCCTCTCTAATGTGAAAACGAACAAATGACATGTTTGTTCGTTTTTGCTTGAATGGTAAGATTTACAGAGGAAAATCTAAAAAATAGAGAAATTTAGACTTTCGAAATATGCTATAATAAAGAAAATAAAAACAAGAGGTTTATCATGACAAAATTATATGGAAGCTTGGAAGCGGGCGGTACAAAGTTTGTCTGTGCTGTCGGTGATGAAAACTTTAACGTTGTAGAAAAAACACAATTTCCAACAACAACTCCAATCGAAACAATCGATAAAACCATCGAGTTCTTCTCAAAATTCGACAACCTTGCTGGTCTTGCAGTTGGTTCATTTGGTCCGATTGATATTGATAAAAACTCAAAAACTTATGGCTTTATCACAACGACTCCAAAACCAAACTGGGCAAATGTGGACTTGCTTGGTGCCCTTCGCCGCGCCCTCAACGTGCCAATGTACTTCACTACAGACGTAAACAGCTCTGCCTATGGTGAAGTGGTTGCCCGTAACAATGCTGGTGGCCGTATCGAAAACTTGGTTTACTACACAATCGGTACAGGTATCGGTGCAGGTGTCATCCAACGTGGTGAGTTTATCGGTGGTGTGGGTCACCCTGAAATGGGTCATTACTATGTTGCTAGACACCCAATGGATATTGAAAAAGAATTCAACGGTGTTTGTCCATTCCACAAAGGCTGTCTGGAAGGCTATGCAGCTGGTCCAAGTTTGGAAGCTCGTACAGGTGTTCGTGGGGAAAACATTGAACTCAACAACCCTGTTTGGGATGTTCAAGCCTACTATATCGCTCAAGCTGCGGTCAATGCGACAGTGACTTTCCGTCCAGACGTGATTGTCTTTGGTGGAGGGGTCATGGCTCAACAACACATGCTGGACCGTGTCCGTGAGAAATTTACAGCTCTTCTCAATGGTTACCTACCAGTACCAGATGTGCGTGAATACATCGTGACACCAGCAGTCGCAGGAAATGGTTCTGCTACTCTTGGAAACTTTGTTCTTGCAAAAGAAGTTTCAAAATAAAGCACAAAATCCGCTTGGGAAACCAAACGGATTTTTTACGTGTCAAAGCATTTGCCAGAAGAAGTCGATAATATAGGTCAGACCGTAGGTATAAACCACGAGGGTAAAGGGCTTGGTCAGAATGATGATGGTCATATAGCGCTTGAAGCTCATCTTGGTCAGGGCAGCCAGCATACAGAGAAAGTCAGCTGGACTAATGGGCCAAATCATCATAAAGATAAAGAAACGGTCAAAACGATTGCCCTTATCCAACCAGCCGATATACTTGTCATAGGTGCGCTTGCTGACGACAGACTGGACAAAGGCAGCCCCATAGAGGCGCACCAGATAAAAGATAATGGCACAGCCAATCACGATGCCGATATAGTTGTAGATAGTCCCGATGATGTGACCGTAGATAAAGACTCCAGCTACCGAGGTCAAGGCTCCAGGAATAATAGGAACAACCGTTTGTAAAATCTGAAGAAGAATAAAGAGTGGTGGCCCCCAGATACCTGCTTGCTGGATAAAGTCAGATAAGGATTCCTTGGAATCTAGTATCCCGGCTTGATAGGCCCAGATTAAAAAAATTAGAGTTCCAATTCCCCCAGCAATCGATGAAATATTGATAACCTGCTGTAGAAGGGGAGATACAGCTTTCATTTGTTTATCCTGTGACATGTAAACTCCTCATAGATAGTATAGTTCTACTATACCATATTTTGAAGGAGAAAGGGCGAATGAGTATTTTTGCTAGGGGAAGAGTGATGGATTTTGAGACTAAACATGCTATAATAAAGGGAGCAGACAAGTAGCAAAGGAGAGAGTATGATGCAGGTAAAACCAGAATTGGAGATAGAAAAACAACTGATCAACCAACTGGTAACTGGGGAAAGTCAATGGACATATAGAGAAGACCTCAAAACAGAAGAGCAATTATGGGAAAACTTCTTTGAAAAGCTAGCCCAGAACAATGTGGCTCTATTGGCAGATCATCCTCTGACAGAACAGGAAAAACGCCAGATAAAGAATCAACTGAATTTTGTTAGCTACTATGATGCAGCCAAGTGGTTGGTCGGCGAAAATGGTATTGCCAAGGTTGAGGTTCAAAGAGAAGATGCTAGTTTGGGGACTATCCGTCTATCTGTCATCTGGAGAGACAATATCGCAGCTGGTAAGTCTAGTTATGAGGTTATCAATCAAGTCGAGAGAGACAAGGTAAATCCTCAGGATCAAGACCGCAGGCTAGATGTGACTCTCTTGATCAATGGCCTGCCAATGATTCAGATTGAGCTTAAAAGTCCCCGAGTTGCTTTTTTAGATGCCTTTCATCAAATCAAGAAGTATGATAGAGAAGGCAAGTTCCGTGGCATTTACTCTAGCTTACAGATGTTTGTTGTGACCGATAAAGTAGATACACGCTATATCGCTGCGGCCAGAGAAAATAAACTCAACAAGCAATTTCTAACCAAGTGGGTGGATAAGGACAATCATCCAGTGACAAATTTGACCAGCTTTGCCCACGAAGTCCTTTCTATCCCTCGTGCTCATCAGATGGTCATGCAGTATTCTGTCCTTGATGATAGCAAGAAAACTCTCATCCTCTTGCGCCCCTACCAGATCCATGCTATTGAGGCTGTCCAGGAAGCATCTCGCCGTCAGGAGTCTGGCTATGTCTGGCATACGACAGGTTCGGGGAAGACCCTGACCTCCTATAAGGTGGCGCGGAATCTCCTCCAAATCCCGTCCATCCAAAAGACGATTTTTGTCGTTGACCGCAGGGATTTGGACCAACAGACCACTTCATCTTTTCTCTCTTATGCGACCAATGATGTCATTGATATTGATGAGACGGATAATACCCATGATTTGGTCAAGCGATTAGGAAGCAATGATAAGCGTGTGGTAGTAACCACCATCCAGAAAATCACTACCATGATGCGCAAGTTTGAGCAAGGCCTTTACCAGCGTGATGCGGACAAAATCAAGGGACTCCGAGTGGTCTTTGTCGTGGATGAATGCCACCGTGCTGTTACGCCACAAACACAAAAAGACATTAAGGGCTTTTTCCCACAGTCTCTCTGGTATGGTTTTACAGGCACACCTATCTTTAAGGAAAATAAACGCCAGCAGGTCGGTGATCTAGCCCAAACCACCCAGCAACAGTACGGTGACCGTCTCCATGAGTATACAGTCAAGGAAGCTATCCATGACGGAGCGGTTTTAGGCTTTAAGGTCGATTATCGAAATACCCTCATCACTGATAAATCTGAAAATGACCTACCAGATACCGTCTATGAGAATGAGGAGCATATGCTGGAAGTCTTGGATGCCATTATCAATAAGTCTCGTCAACAGCTAGGTTTCCAAAAAGGAGTTGGTAAGACCTACAATGCCATTCTAACCGTTAAGTCTATCCCACAAGCCCAAGCCTACTATGACCTGCTCAAACGGGTCAAGGCTGGGGAGACGAGGGTTAAGGTGTCGGAGAGGGTCAAGCAGGTCCTTCCTGACTTTCCAAAGGCGACGATTACCTACTCAGTCACTGAAAATGAAGAAGACTCAAGAGCCAATCAAGACCACATGAAGAAAGTCTTAGAGGACTATAACCAAGAGTTTGATACCCACTTTACCATGTCGGATCTTTGTGGCTTTAATACGGATGTCAATAATCGTCTAGCTCGAAAGCAGGATAAATACCTCTATCGCAAGGAGCAGTTGGACTTGGTTATCGTGGTCAATCGTCTCTTAACGGGATTTGATGCCCCTTGTCTATCAACTCTCTTTATCGACCGCAAACCCATGCAACCGCAGGACTTGATTCAGGCTTTTAGCCGAACCAATCGGATCTTTGACTCTAGTAAGACCTACGGTCATATCATCACCTTCCAAAAGCCTCTAGCCTTTAAGGAAGCAGTGGATAATGCCCTCAAGCTCTACTCAAATGGTGGTGAAAACGAGGTCCTAGCCCCAAGCTGGGAAGAGGAAAAGAGGAACTTTTTACGGAGTTGCAGTGATTTCAAAAATCTTGCTACTGATGACTATGTGAATGGTCTAGATTTCGAGCAAGTCTCTACGCCTGAGTTGAGGAAACTGGCTAAAACCTATCAAGCCTTTGATAAATACCTAGCCTCTATCCGAGTGTACAAAGAGTATGATGAGGAAGAAGTTTACAGTCAGACAGGACTTGATGGAGAAAAGTTGGAAAGGTATCTGGGCCTTTATCGAAATGTCCTTGCAGAATTAAAAAGCCGAGTAGAGGATGATGACGATGGAGAGCCACTTGATATCCACTATGAACTGGAGTCTATCCAAGTGGACGAAATCAACTATGCCTATATCTTGACCTTGATTCAAAGCCTGATTGAACAAGGTCAAAGTCAAGAAAAGAACCTAAACGCTCAAGATAAGGAAGCAGTGGATAATTATATTCAGAGTCTTGAGAAGACCAATCCAAATCTTGCCCAGATCATCACTGAACTTTGGAGGGAGGTCCAAGAACATCCAGAAAGCTATCGTGGTCAGTCTATCGCAAATATTTTGGATCAGATGATTGAGGCTGTCATCCAGCAACATATCCAAGTCTTTAGCAAGCGCTGGTATGTCGGAGAGGATGAACTCCGTTACTATGTCGAACACTATCGTAAGGGAGCTAAAAAACAACTAGGAGAAAGCCAGCTGACCAAGAGCCAGCGTTATCAGGACTATAAGCTAGAGGTGGCGGATGCTCTCAATCCTCTCCTCTATAAAAAACAAATCAAGGAAGCATATACCCAGCTAGTAGAGGAAGTCATTGAGCCGTTGAGGGTTGGGAGATAGAAAAGAATATACTGAACTTTGTTATTTAAAAATTTTCAATGTAAGCTAATATAAATTCAGTTAAAAACTGAAACGAGGGTAAATTTATGGTTACTACTATTATAGATTTGGAACAAATTAAATTTGAAGATTGTGAGACTACACTATTTGAAGGTAAAGAATTAGAACTGTCACCAAAAAATTTTATTTTTGCAAGAAACGGTTCGGGTAAATCAACATTAAGTAAAGCAATTTATAATCAAAAACAAACAGAATTTGACGTGTATGTTTTTAATGGTTTTGACTCTTTGATAGGAGAAAATGAGAATCTAGATGCTTTTTCATTAGCAGTTAATGCAAGTGAAAAAGAGGCAGAAATAAAAGAATTAGAAGATAAAATTAAAAGAACAGAGCAGGAGTTGTCTTTAGTTGAAAAACTACTAGATGAAAAAAGTGGCGAGGATGAAGAACCGAATTTGTGTTTTGAGCGTTCAGAGAAAATAAGATTGTTTAATGAACAAGATAGGAAAATACAAAATTTTTATAAAAATTCCGCTCGAACTATTTCACTAAAAACGGGTCCTGTTATTGTAGAAAATCCAAAGTCTTATAATAAAAATATTTTCGAATCAGAAATTACAAATGCTTGTCGTTTAGGTGAAGCAGATATAAATCTTTATAAGAAGATATTGCAGAGAGTACCTAAAGAAATTAGTCCCATTAGTGAGAATGAAATTAATTTTGAAAATTATTTGAAAGCAGTTAATGAAATTATTTCAAGTAAAGTCGTTGAACGAGTATTCATTGGTAGATTAGATAACCAAAGAAAGATTAATTTCGCTAAAGAAGGATTAGAAATCCATAAAGAAGAAAATATATGCTCGTTTTGTGGGAATGAACTTTCTGATACAGTATTGACGGAGTTGGATAAATATTTTTCTGCAGATGAGGTGAAGGAACTTCAAAATCGGATTGAAGTTGGTAAAGAAAAAATTGCTAGCTTGCTTAATGAGATTGAGACAAATGTCAAGATTAGTTCAGATGATTTTTTTCCGGATCTTAAAGAAGAGGTTGAAAAAGAGAGTGAGAGATTAAATGAGGCCCGTACAGAGCAGAAATCCTATTTAGAAATATTACTTAAAACATTAGAACAGAAAGAAAGCAATCTTTTTGTGGAGAGTAAAGAATTAAAGTTGCCTGTACCAAATAATGTGAATTATAGTGAGATAAACAAACTAATTGAAATACACAATCAAAATGTTTTAGATATTAAAAACAAACAAAAAGAGGCAAGAGATGCAATTCGATATCATGAAATAAAATTGTTACTTGAGGACTTCCAATATGATGTTGAGATAGAAAGAATAACTGTTCTTAAGAGTGAAAAAGAGGAAAAAGAATTAGTATATAGTCAAAAGGAAGATGAAAAGAAAGAATTGGAACAAAATATAGCTGAATATCGAAGTCAGGTTGATAAATTAAAACCAAAAGCAGAAAAACAAGCTATTGAGAGAATAAATAAAAAACTTCGGTTAAAAGTTTCTTGGGAATTAGATCATGTAGACAATGAAAACCTTGGTTATTACAGAATAAAAGAAGGAGATAAATATAGAAGTGTAAAACAATTATCAACAGGTGAAAAAAATGTCATTGCATTTTTATATTTTATTGAGCGTTTGGAGGAAGTTAAAGAAGGACGAAAGAAGAATAAAATAATAGTATTTGACGATCCAATGAGTTCGAATGATGATAAAATGCAATACTTGATTATTTGGGAACTACAAAAACTTTATCAGAATAAAGATAGAGATAAATTCGATTTAAACCGAGATATCATGGTAGTTCTAACTCATAATGTTCATTTTTATTTGAATATTCAACCACATGGTTATTTTAAAGATGAGAATGGTAGAACTAAATATGATAAGAATAATTTTTACCGAATTGATCATCATGCATTTATTAAAATTTCAACTGAAAAGGAGGATTTTAAAACAAGTTATGAGGCTCTTTGGGTAGAACTAAAGGATTTGTATGAATGTGGTCATGAACTCTCAATGTTGAATACGATGAGAAGGATAATAGAAACTTTTATGAAGTTTAATGCATTGAAACAGGATATTTTTTATCAAGACAATGAGCAGTATTTGAAATTGTTTAATGTCAATTCTCATGGAATAGATGATCCATCTGCAGTTCAATATACAGAATCTATTGATGAAATGAGAGATCTTTTTTATCAAATTTTTAAGGATAATCATTATGAAGAACATTTTAAATACTATTGGAAATTTGATACTAAGAATTGATTTTGATGAAGGATATAGATGTGAATGGAATTTGAAAAAACAAAAAAAATAAAACTACTATTTAACAAGGGTAATGCATTGTCTAGGATAATTAAAACAACTTTGAGTGATACTTCGGATGTAGTAGGAAGATACAATTCTTGTGTAGAATATGCAAAAAGTTATAATAAATTATTAAAGCGATCATATGACATACTAGATAATTTTGAAGATTTAGTATTTTATAAATTAAAAAATCTAAGTCCTTATAATATGACTTGGCCACAACAGAAAACATTAATGGAAAGTGTATTAACTAATTTAGAATTTTTGCTTTCTAATTTAAGTAGCTCCCTAGAATTTGTTGAGGACGAGTTTAATAATCTCGAGAATTTTATAAGAACAAAATTACGATCAGCACTTTTCAGTTTTCCTGAAAAAGAACTAGATATTCAAAATGCCTTGGAGTCTCTTTTTATTGGAAGAGGATGGTCAAAAGGTATAGATTATGATAGAGAAGCAGGGAAATTTAATTTTTCTGGTCGCGAATATATTCCTGACTTTATAATACCGAATTTAAGATTAGCTATAGAAGTAAAATTAATTAGAAAAGGTCGAAAATCTAAAATTATCGAAGAAATAAATGCAGATGTTTCCGCCTATAGTAAGCAATATTCTAAGCAAATGTATATTATTTATGATCTAGGAGAAATTAGAGATGAAATAGAGTTTCGTCGTGATATAGAACTGTTGGATGACGATATCCGTGTTCTAGTTATAAAGCATTAGAAGTAAAACAATTTAAATATGGATAGGTAATACATTTCTGACTAAAGATATAAAACTTAGTAATACATGGATATGATATGAATTTAGATAAAAAGATGATAAAAAATAATATTCCCCGAATTAGGTTTAACAATTTTGAAGCTTTTTGGGTAGAAAATAGAATTGCAGATATAGTCAAAATATCTGCTGGTGGTGATGTAGATAAAGTAAAATTGAAGGAAAGTGGAAAATATCCTGTTATTGCAAATGCTTTGACAAACAAAGGAATCGTTGGATTTTATGAAGATTATAAAGTGAAAGCTCCTGCAGTGACTGTTACGGGTCGTGGAGATGTTGGATATGCAGTAGCAAGACATGAAAATTTTACTCCAATTGTTAGACTCTTGACTCTTCAATCGGAAAAAATTGATGTTGATTATCTTGAAAATCAGATTAATTCTATGAGAATTTTAAATGAATCTACGGGTGTTCCTCAATTGACAGCTCCACAACTTGGGAACTACAAAGTGTATCATCCTAAAATTGAAGAACAATCTGCCATAGGCTCTCTCTTTCGCACTCTCGACGATCTGCTTGCCGGCTACAAGGACAATCTCGCTAACTACCAATTTTTCAAGGCGACCATGCTCTCCAAGATGTTTCCTAAAGCCGGACAGACTGTTCCTGAGATACGTTTGGAGGATTTTGAAGGTGAGTGGGAGAAAACTACTTTAGAAAAATCTACAGATCGTGTAAAATCTTACTCTTTGTCAAGAGATGTTGAGACGAATCAAGATACAGGTCTAAAGTACATACATTATGGTGATATTCATCTAGGAAAAGTTTCTATGATAGATGATGGAAATTCAATTCCATATATTAAAACTGATACAAAATTAAGTGAATTTCTACAGCAGGGAGATTTAATTTTCGCTGATGCTTCAGAAGATTACAAAGGAATTGCAGAAGTTGCAGTAGTTGTTGATGCTCTATCAGAAAAAATAGTTGCAGGCCTTCATACGATAGCTGTTAGACCTCAGTCAATTTTTGATTCAATTTTCTTATATTTCATGTTTAAAACTCAAACATTTAGAAAATATGGCTATAAAGTAGGTACAGGTATGAAAGTATTTGGAATAAGTCCATCAAACTTAATGAAATATGAATTTTACTATCCTGATAAAAAAGAACAACAAGCCATCGGTTCCTATTTTTCTAATCTTGATCAGCTTATTACTTCGTATCAAGAGAAAATCAGTCAACTAGAAACACTCAAAAAGAAACTCTTGCAGGATATGTTTATCTAGATGATTAGTGATAAAATTTAACAATTATATTTCAAAACTTAGAAAGAAACATTATGGAAACAACACAAACTTCCCAGTCGCTTTACCAAGCCCTGTGGAACTCAGCGGATGTTCTCCGCTCTAAGATGGATGCTAATGACTACAAGTCCTATCTTTTGGGCATGGTCTTTTATAAGTACCTGTCAGATAAGATGCTCTTTTTCGTGGCGGAGACTATGGAGGAGGGGAGTGAGAGTCTAGAGGCTGCCCTTGAGGTCTATCGCAACTACTATGAGGATGCGGATACCCACGAGGATCTTCTTGTAGTTATGAAGGACGAACTCAACTATAGTATCAAGCCTGAGTTGACCTTTACGGCTCTTGTAGCACGTGTCAATGAGGGGACTTTCCAGCTGGAAGATTTGGCTCAGGGTTTTCGTGATATTGAGCAGAGTGATGAACTCTATGAAAACCTCTTTGAAGATATTGACCTCTATTCCAAAAAGCTAGGGGCAACTCCGCAAAAGCAAAACCAAACGGTGGCGGCAGTCATGAAGGAGTTGGCTGTGCTAGATGTGGCTGGTCATGCTGGTGATATGCTGGGAGATGCTTATGAGTATCTGATTGGTCAGTTTGCGACTGACTCGGGTAAGAAGGCTGGTGAGTTCTATACACCTCAGCCTGTTGCCAAACTTATGACTCAGATTGCCTTTTTGGGTCGTGAGGACCAGCTAGGTTTTACCATCTATGATGCGACTATGGGGTCTGGCTCTCTCTTGCTCAATGCCAAGAAATATTCTCACAAACCGCAGACAGTGGTCTACTTCGGTCAGGAGCTCAATACCTCGACCTATAACTTGGCTCGGATGAACATGATTCTACACGGTGTTCCTGTTGAGAATCAATTTCTCCACAATGCCGATACACTAGATGAAGACTGGCCGACTCAAGAACCGACTAACTTTGATGGTGTTCTCATGAACCCACCATACTCTGCCAAGTGGTCAGCAAGCTCTGGCTTCCTGAATGATCCTCGTTTCTCTCCTTTTGGGAAACTGGCGCCCCAGTCCAAGGCTGACTTTGCCTTCCTCTTGCATGGTTACTACCATCTTAAGCAGGATAATGGGGTTATGGCTATCGTCCTTCCCCACGGTGTCCTTTTCCGTGGCAATGCTGAGGGAACCATTCGTAAGGCCTTGTTAGAAGAAGGAGCCATTGACACCGTTATCGGTCTTCCAGCCAATATCTTCTTTAACACCAGTATTCCGACCACGGTCATCATTCTCAAAAAGAACCGTACCGACCGTGATGTCTACTTTATCGATGCCTCTAAGGAGTTTGATAAGGGGAAAAATCAGAATATCATGACGGATGCTCATATAGAGAAGATTCTGGAAACC
>ENA-OWLQ01000033-OWLQ01000033.1-human-metagenome-genome-assembly--contig:-NODE-33-length-13086-cov-5.173893_pt1 | contig 13086 bp, 9 predicted proteins | sample MGYA00245354_ERZ651114 | MGnify/ENA primary metagenome ERZ651114 (study PRJEB26857, sample SAMN00035160) | human metagenome | isolation source: G_DNA_Saliva | study: EMG produced TPA metagenomics assembly of... | reverse complement strand
CGAAAAAGAAAAAAACAAAGAGGAAAAATTTAAAACAAGTTCATATGAGCATGAAAAACAACCTCATTCAAATAATGTAATTGATAGTAACCAGAAGAACGGAGAGTTTAACTCAAGTAAAGATAATAGACAAATTAATGACAAGATCAACAATAAACAAGATAATAAGACAGAAGAAGTAAACTATAAAATAGTTGGAGATGACAGAGAAACTGAAAATCATATTAATAAATCTAAAGAAATAGTAGATGTAAAACAAAAATTACCAAAGACTGGTTCGAACAAGATTATGGAACTTTTCTTAACAGTGACAGGGATTGGTTTACTTTTGACACTTAAAGGGTTGAAGTATTATGGTAAAGATAAATAAAATTTGTTCGATACAAGGAAGTTCCGTAGAAAATGAGGATACTGTAGGTTCACAAAATCAGTATTTTTGGATTATTGATGGAGCTACAGATTTATATAATTCTAAAGAGGAGATAGGTTATTCAGTCTCAGAAGTTGTACATATTTTATCAGAAAGTTTGTCGGTTAATTGTAAAGAATCAAAAACTCTTAAACAAATATTTGAAACTGCTTTACTCGAGGTTAAAGATGAAATCGGTTTAAACTCATATGAATTAACAGAGTATTATCGCTTACCAACATTTGCTTTTATATTTGCTAAACTTTCAGAAAAAAAGTTGGAGTATATGATGCTAGGAGACTGCGTCATGTTAGTAAACGAAATGGAAATAACTGATCATAGAGTAGATAACTTATTTGAAAAAGGGAAAAATGAGATAAAAGATTCAATTGGTACAAATAGTGTTTTAAATAAAAAAATAATTTTACAAAAAATCAGAAAATTATCTAATCAACCGAGTGGGTACTGGATAGGTTCGTTGGATGAGAGATTTTTAGACCATGCTATTATTAATCAAATAGATGTTACTAGTGAACAAATTGTTTTAATGAGCGATGGCTTTTATGAATTCTATCAAAATAATCAAAATAAAACTTTTGAAGAGTTAATTAAGATGAGATTTAATTCTTCTGCTATTGATCCAATCTATGGAAAGAAGGATGATGCAAGTATTCTAGTTATTGATGTTTGATATATTGTTTAAAATATTAATTGTTACTATATAAACTTTGTTAAGAAGAGGTACCTAAATGTTAAGGTTATATTTAGAAAATGAAATTATAGAATTATCAAATAATTTAGAGACCATTTGGGTATCTGTGCTTGATAAATATGAGAAGTCATTTGAATATTTATCAAATGAAGAACGAGTAGAATTGATTAAAGAAGATTTAATCATAAATGAGTCAGTTCTAAATGTTGATAAAAAAGGATATGAGTTAATTTGTTTACAACATCCCGTTTCATATGACTTAAGAAGAATTATTAGTGTAATAAAAATATCAACTGACATTGAACGTATTGGGGATAGAATTGTTGAAATTTTAAAAAATCTACAGATTATTCAAAATAATGAAATTTTGAAGAAAATTATTTCAGAAATAAAAATACTTCATGAAGTTATCGGACTGCATATGAATAGGGCTATATCTTGTTATAGAGAGGAACAATCTGGATGTTTAGATATGGTTGTTATACAAAAACAGAATGAGATAGAAGAGCTTAGTATAAATATGGAAAAGAAAATAATGAATTACATATTTGAAGATGATGTGAACGTTTCTGAAGTAATTGGTGCTTTAGATATAATTCATCACCTTGATAAAATTGCTCATACTACGCAATCAATTTATAAATGGATAATGTATAGAAAATATGGGAACATAAATTAGAAAGAAAAATATATGAAAACAATTATTGATAATTTTGTTGATAGAGTAATTGAATACGGAATGTATAATGAAATTGACAAAATATATGTTAAAAATAGAGTATTAGCGTTAGTAGGTGAAGAGGGAACGGATCGCATTTCCGATGAAAATGACCTGAAACAAATAAAAGATTACTTAGTTGAAATCGCCTTAAAAAACGGTAAAATTAAAGATTTAATCGAGGAAAAGGAATGTTTAGGAGCAGAGTTAATGAATTTCATAGTTCCTTTACCTAGTCGATTAAATGATATTTTTTGGAGTTCATATGATATATCACCTCAAGAAGCAGTTGAAGAGTTTTATAAGTTAAGTAAAGATAGTGATTATATTAAAACTTCTGCTATTGCTAAAAATATTGAGTTTCGAGCATCAACTAAATACGGAGAGCTAGAGATTACGATAAATTTGTCAAAACCCGAAAAAGATCCAAAAACAATTGCTGCTGAAAAATTAGTAAAAGCAACTAATTATCCCAAATGTTTACTATGTATGGAAAATGAAGGATATCAGGGGCGAATAAATTATCCAGCACGTTCGAATCATAGAATTATTCGGTTGAAACTTGGTGACGAAGTATGGGGATTCCAGTATTCTCCCTACTCATACTTTAATGAGCATGCGATATTTTTGAATAGTCAACATGTACCAATGGCTATTACCTCTAAAACATTTGAACAATTATTGGAGATTGTTGATATTTTGCCAGGATATTTTGCTGGTTCAAATTCTGATCTTCCTATCTCAGGAGGCTCCATTCTTAGTCATAACCACTACCAGGGAGGGAAACATATTTTCCCAATGGAAAAAGCAAAATTTGAGAGTGAATTTCGTTTTAAAGACTTTGAGGATGTTAATGCTGGTATTGTAAAATGGCCAATGTCAGTAATTAGGTTACAAAGTGAAAATAAAAATCGCTTGTTAGATTTAGCTACTAAAATTTTAAATAAGTGGAGAGAATATTCAGATTTAGAAGTAGACATCATTGCTATGACTGAAGATGTCCCACACCATACGGTGACTCCTATTGCTCGTAAAGTGGACGGGAAATATGAATTAGATATTGTTCTAAGAGATAATCATACTACTGAACAATACCCAGATGGTGTTTTCCATCCTCATCAAGATGTACAACATATTAAAAAGGAAAATATCGGGTTAATCGAAGTGATGGGACTTGCGATATTACCACCTCGTTTGAAACCAGAGTTAGAAGAAGTTGGAAAATATCTTTTAGGAGAGGATAACGCAATTGCGGATTATCATTTAGAATGGGCCGACCAATTGAAAGAAAAATATCCTCGCATTAATAAAGAAGAGGTTAATAGCGTAGTTCAACACGAAGTAGGACAAGTGTTTGCGAGAGTTCTGGAAGATGCAGGAGTTTATAAGAATACACCGTCTGGGCATGAAGCGTTTATGAGATTTGTTAAGTCGGTTGGAATTAATTAGGAGGAACCCCAAATGGCAATATTGGTAACAGGCGGAGCTGGTTATATTGGCAGCCATACCGTAGTAGAATTACTAAATTTAGGAAAGGAAGTCATCATTGTCGACAACCTTTCGAACTCTAGCATCTTGGTGCTAGACCGTATTGAAGCAATTACAGGAATACGTCCCGTGTTTTACGAATTAGATGTTTGTGATAAACAAGCATTAAGAAAGGTATTTGAACAAGAATCGATTGATGCTGCAATTCATTTTGCAGGTTATAAAGCTGTCGGAGAATCCGTGCAAAAGCCTGTGATGTACTACAAAAATAATATTATGAGTACATTGGCACTTGTTGAAGTGATGTCAGAATTTAATGTTAAAAAGATTGTCTTTTCTTCAAGTGCGACTGTATATGGAATTAGCAATCAGTCACCTCTAATTGAGACGATGCAAACAAGTGCGACAAATCCTTATGGGTATACGAAAGTGATGCTTGAGCAAATTTTAAAAGATGTTCATGTGGCAGATTCAGAATGGAGTATTGCGCTGCTGCGTTATTTCAATCCAATTGGTGCTCATGATTCTGGTTTGATTGGGGAAGATCCCTCAGGAATTCCTAACAACTTGATGCCCTATATTGCACAAGTAGCAGTAGGTAAGCTGTCAGAGCTAAGTGTATTCGGAAATGATTATGATACGCTTGATGGTACTGGTGTGCGTGATTATATCCATGTAGTAGATTTAGCAATAGGACATATAAAAGCTTTAGAAAAAGTAACTGAAAAAACAGATGTTTATATCTATAACCTAGGCTCGGGAGGAGGCACTAGTGTATTACAACTTGTAAATACATTTGAAAGTGTTAATAAGATCCCTATTCCTTATAAAATAGTTCCAAGACGTTCAGGAGACGTTGCAACTTGTTATGCAAATGCAGACAAAGCATATAAGGAATTAAATTGGAGGACAACAAAATCGATTGAAGACATGTGTAGAGATACATGGAATTGGCAATCAAAAAATCCCAATGGCTATAATTGATGATACTGTCTATATGAGTGCTGTATTTTGGAAAAATTACTTAACCTTTTAATGAAAGATAAATTTTTTAAAAAAATGTTTGAAAGCGCTTGACAAGGGAAACGGTTTCATTGTATAATGTAAACATGATGACACCGATGTCAAATATAAAAAAGAAGGTCTTTATATGAAAAACTTAACAAAAATTAAGTTCAAAGAGAATGGGGAATTTAATCATTTCCCTGGGAATACAGTTGTAGCAAATCTTTATACTAAACAAGATTTGATGGAAGTTGTTGATATTATTCAATCACGTTATAGAGAATTACCATTTATCGATAAGTTTACTTTAACTCCAAGGAATTCTATTCACATGACTGTAATTGAATTGTTGTGCCATGAAAATCGTGAAACGGAGTTTTGGAGCAGTAATCTTCCTCTAGATACACCTTTACAGGAAATACATGATTACTTTGCTAAACAACTTGAAATTTTTCCATTGTTAGATGAAGAAATTCATATGCGTGTAACTGAAATGGGAAAACAAAACATACTAGTTGAACCTGCAGATGAAGCTTCTGCAAAGAGATTAGAAGAAATTCGTACTTATGTCTCAGAAAAAGCAGGTGTTCGTTTCCCTAATCATGATAGATATCAATTCCATATTTCAATTGGGTATCTTCGGATTCCTCTAACCGAAGAGGAGGAAGAAGAGTTTACTAAAGTCAGAGCAGAATTAACTGAAATCTTATTAGAGAAGATTCCAACTATTACTGTAAACCGTATTGACTATACTGTATTTGAAGATATGAGACAATTTGTTCCATATCACGAAAAATTTAAATAAAATAATAAAAAAGGAGAACTTATCATGAAAAAAATGAAAGTTTGGTCTACTGTACTTGCAACGGGAGTTGCTCTTACTACACTTGCTGCTTGCTCTGGAGGTTCAAATTCTACGACTGCTTCTTCATCTGAAGAAAAAGCTGATAAAAGTCAAGAATTAGTAATCTATTCGAACTCAGTCTCAAATGGTCGTGGTGATTGGTTAACTGCTAAAGCAAAAGAAGCTGGTTTTAATATCAAAATGGTTGATATCCCTGGCGCTCAATTAGCAGACCGTGTTATTGCTGAGAAGAATAATGCAGTTGCAGATATGGTATTTGGAATTGGTGCTGTTGATTCAAATAAAATTAGAGATCAAAAATTACTAGTACAGTACAAGCCTAAATGGTTAGATAAAATTGATCAATCTTTATCAGATAAAGATAATTATTATAATCCTGTGATTGTTCAACCATTAGTTTTAATTGGGGCGCCTGATGTAAAAGAAATGCCTAAAGATTGGACTGAATTAGGTACTAAGTATAAAGGTAAATATTCAATTTATGGTCTTCAAGGTGGTACAGGACGGGCAATTCTAGCAAGTATCTTAGTTCGTTACCTTGATGAAAAAGGAGATTTAGGCGTATCACAAAAAGGATGGGAAGTTGCAAAAGAATACTTTGCAAATGCCTATACTCTTCAAAAAGGTGAAAGCTCAGTTGTTAAAGCGTTAGATAAAGAAAGCCCAATTCAATATGGTATGATGTGGGGTTCTGGAGCGTTAATCGGACAAAAAGAACAAAATGTTGAATTCAAAGTTATGACTCCTGAGATTGGTGTACCATTTGTAACTGAACAAACTATGGTTTTAAGCACTAGTAAAAAACAAGCGTTAGCTAAAGAATTTATTGATTGGTTTGGTCAATCAGAAATTCAAGTAGAATATAGTAAAAAATTTGGATCTATTCCTGCAAATAAAGATGCCCTAAAAGAGTTACCTGAAGATACGAAAAAATTTGTTGATCAACTGAAACCACAAAATATTGACTGGGAAGCTGTTGGAAAGCATTTGGATGAATGGGTAGAAAAAGCTGAATTAGAATACGTAAAATAAGAAATAAGAGTTATTTTTTATGTCCAAGTCTCTCTATTATTTCTAAATTTATGGAAGAAATAAAGAGAGGCTTTTGGTTTAGTAATAGAGGGAGTTAGTGAGATGATTAAATTTGATAATATTCAAATTAAATATGGTGATTTTATTGCAATTGATAATCTGAATTTAGATATACATGAAGGGGAATTCTTTACTTTTCTTGGGCCTTCAGGATGTGGTAAATCAACTACTTTGAGAGCATTGGTAGGTTTTTTAGATCCATCATCAGGAAGTATTGAAGTCAATGGAACAGATGTCACTCATTTGGAACCTGAAAAGCGTGGAATTGGAATTGTATTTCAATCTTATGCGCTATTTCCAACTATGACTGTTTTTGATAATATTGCATTTGGTTTAAAAGTTAAGAAGGTAGCTCCAGATGTTATTAAAGCTAAAGTATCAGCAGTAGCAGCAAAAATTAAGATCTCTGATCAACAGTTACAGCGTAATGTATCAGAATTATCTGGGGGTCAACAACAAAGGGTAGCATTGGCTCGTGCTCTGGTTCTTGAACCTAAAATTCTATGTTTAGATGAACCATTGTCAAACCTTGACGCAAAATTACGTGTAGATTTGAGAAAAGAGTTGAAAAGACTTCAAAAAGAGTTAGGTATTACTACTTTATATGTTACTCATGATCAAGAGGAAGCCTTGACTTTATCTGATAGAATTGCAGTCTTTAACAATGGATACATCGAACAGGTCGGTACACCAGTAGAGATTTATCATAATTCTCAAACTGAATTTGTATGTGATTTTATTGGAGATATTAATGTTTTGACCGATGAAACAGTCCACGAAGTATTACTTAAAAATGCAAGCGTTTCCTTGGAGGATAAAAAAGGATACATTCGATTAGAGAAAGTTCGATTCAATCGTGAAACTGAACAAGATTTTATTCTAAAAGGGACAATTATTGATGTTGAGTTTTCTGGAGTTACAATTCACTATACAATAAAAGTTTCTGAAAGTCAGATTCTTAATGTAACAAGTATTGATAGTCAGGCTGCTATTAGATCTGTCGGAGAAAGTGTGGACTTATTTATCACACCATCAGACGTTCTGCAATTTTAAGGAGGTGCAGTATGCGTCATAAATTAAATTTAAAAGATTGGCTTATTCGTTTAGGGTTAATCTGGTTCTTAGTAACATTTATTATTTATCCAAACTTTGATCTAGTAGTTAATGTATTTGTAAAAGGCGGTGAATTTTCCCTTGATGCTGTACATCGTGTTCTAAAATCTGAGAGGGCACTTCAGAGTATTATGAACAGTTTTAAGTTAGCATTTTCACTCATTATTACAGTTAATGTCGTAGGTATTCTTTGTGTTCTATTTACAGAGTACTTTGATATTAAAGGTGCTAAAATTTTAAAATTAGGCTATATGACCTCTTTAATTTATGGAGGAGTGGTTTTAGCGACTGGATATAAATTTGTCTATGGTCCTTATGGATTGATAACAAAATTTTTACAAAATGTTATCCCTTCTTTAGACCCTAACTGGTTTATTGGGTATGGTGCAGTCTTATTCATTATGACATTTTCAGGAACGGCTAATCATACATTGTTTTTAACAAATACAATTCGAAGCGTTGACTATCACACTATTGAGGCTGCTCGAAATATGGGAGCAAAACCATTTACTGTTTTCCGAAAAGTAGTGTTACCAACCTTAATTCCAACTCTATTTGCACTTACTATTATGGTTTTTCTTAGTGGTTTGTCTGCAGTAGCAGCACCCATGATTGTTGGTGGTAAAGGATTTCAAACTATAAATCCAATGATTATTACATTTGCAGGGATGGGGAATTCTCGTGATTTAGCTGCCTTACTTGCAATTATTTTAGGTATTGCAACTACAATTTTGCTTACTATCATGAATAAGATAGAAAAAGGTGGAAATTATATTTCTATCTCTAAGACTAAAGCGCCTCTTAAAAAACAAAAAATTGCGTCTAAGCCTTGGAATATCATTGCTCACATTGTAGCATATGGATTGTTCACAGTTTTCATGCTTCCACTAATTTTTATAGTATTATACTCATTTACAGATCCAGTTGCAATTCAAACAGGTAACTTAACATTATCAAACTTTACTTTAGAAAATTATCGCTTATTCTTTAGTAATAGTGTGGCATTCTCTCCATTCTTGGTCAGCTTTATTTACTCTATTATCGCTGCGACTACAGCAACAATTCTCGCAGTTGTATTTGCTCGTGTTGTCAGAAAACATAAAGCTCGCTTTGATTTCTTATTTGAATATGGTGCTCTACTTCCTTGGTTACTACCAAGTACACTTTTAGCAGTAAGTTTATTATTTACTTTTAATCAGCCACAATTTCTAGTCTTGAATCAGATTTTGGTAGGTAGTTTGGTAATTCTACTTATTGCATATATAGTTGTAAAAATCCCATTTTCTTATAGAATGGTACGTGCTATTTTATTTAGTGTTGATGATGAGATGGAAGACGCAGCTAGAAGTATGGGTGCTTCACCTTTTTATACTATGATGAAGGTTATCATTCCATTTATTTTACCGGTTGTTCTCTCTGTTATTGCTTTAAACTTTAACTCTTTATTAACTGACTTCGACTTATCTGTATTTCTTTACCATCCATTAGCTCAACCGCTGGGTATAACTATTCGTTCAGCAGGTGATGAAACAGCAACTTCAAATGCTCAAGCACTTGTATTCGTTTATACTATTGTATTAATGATAATTTCTGGTTCTGTATTATACTTTACTCAGAGACCAGCTAGTAGAAAAAGGAAATAATAATGAATGCAACAAGCTTAGGACTATCATATATCGAAATTGTATTAAGAATTGTACTTTCATTAGTAATTGGTGGTGTAATTGGTTTAGAGAGAGGAAGTAAATCTCAACCAGCAGGTATTCGTACACATAGTATTGTTTGTATGGCTGCATGTTTAATTATGATGACTAATGAGTATGTATCTTATAAATTTGGTACAGGAGATCCTACACGCTTAGGTGCGCAAGTTATATCAGGTGTTGGTTTTCTTGGGGCTGGAACAATACTTATTACAGATAAAAAGAAAATAACTGGTTTAACAACTGCAGCCGGAATATGGGCTTCAGCTGGAATCGGTCTAGCTATAGGTGTTGGTTTTTATGAAGGAGCCGTACTAGTAGCAATGTCTGTTTGGAGTGTTATAACTATGTTCCAACCTTTTAAAAAATATCTTCAAAGTCGTTCAAAGATAATCGAATTGTATATCGTTGTTAGATCTACAGAGGCATATAATCGGGTACTAGTATACTGTGCTGAAAATGGCATTAGAATGACTGATTCTAGAACTGCATTTGGAGATGTTAATTCAGAAAGAATTGAATATTTTGATGTTCCAGAAAAAAAAATAGCATCATTTATTACTCTAGAACTATCAGGAAGATTTGAACATCTTCGTTTGATGGAAGAAATTGCTAATATTGTAGGTGTTATTTATGTCGAAGAAATTAGCTGAAATTTAGTAAACAAAGGGACAGATGTTTTTGTCCTTTTGTTTTTTAGATGTTTTAATCATCTAATTTTTGAGTAGATTTTTGCTCAGAGGTTTTTATGAAAGATTATAAAATCAATTTTGATTTAGGTAAAATAGAATATTTTGATAATAATTGTTTGATACAAGTATACAAGTTTATTTCTTTTTATGATATTTGTGAAATGGTGTTTGCCTTTCATCTACCTCCTGATGAGTTGATAACAAATGTTATTTTTAAAGAAAAAATTTACTCTATGTTAGAATGTTACATTGACAGATTATTATATGTTTTTATAAATCCTACAAATTTTACTGAAAAAGTTAATCTACAATTTTATGGTAGTTTTTTCTCATATGAATTTATTTGTCGTGAAGTTGGAAACATTCTTAAAAATAAAGGTGTGAAATGCAATTTAAACTTTTTTGAAGAGGAAGAATATTTGTAAAATTAATTTTGTGAATTTGTTGATCTTAAATAATTTACTAAATTCTCTTGTTAAAAAAAATTAAATATTGTATAGTAATATTAGAATGTTTGTAATGGAGGACTGAAATGAAAAATATAAATGGGAAAAAGGTAACTATTTATGATATTGCACGTTTATCAGGTTTTTCTCCAAAAACAGTTTCACGAGTTATTAATGGTGGAGTAAATGTTAAAGAAGAAACTTATCAAGCGATCCAAAAAGTTATAGAGGAATTGTCGTATATTCCAAATGCGTATGCAAGAAATTTAACTAAAAAAGAAGCTATAAATATATTGATTTCTGTAAAAAAAATCGACTCTTTTCCTTTAATTTGGTTCCAAACTTTATTAGATAAAGTTTTACAAACTTGTAAAGAGTATGGTGTTAACGCTATTGTTGAATATTTTAGTGAAGAAGATACAATTAGTAATTCAATAATTTCGAGTACAGGAAGCTTGATAGATGGTGTAATAGTATTTTATGAAAGTAAAGAAGATATTCGGATTAATTACTTACAAAAGAATAAAATTCCATTCATAGTTTTTGGAGAATCTAGAACACCTAAAGTTGTGTATGTTTCTAACAACAATTTTCAGGCCACTTATGACATGATGAAATTAGTATCAAAAGAAAACATTAATAGTATGTGGTTACTTATGGGAGGAGAATCCCTTGTTAATATGGATCGAGAGAGGGGGGTTCGTGCTTTTTTAAATGATAAAAACTATGAAATGGATTTGAAAGTTGTATATGGTCTAACTACAATAGATTCGGTTTATTCATATGCTACAAGACATCTATCTAATCAAAATTATCCTGATTTGGTTTTTGTATCTGGGGATGAGAAAGTACAGGGATTGATTCGTGCTTGCTATGAGAAGGAAATTACTATTCCTGATGATATTTCAATAATCGGATTTGACAATATTCCAATTTCTCAATATTATACTCCGGCTTTATCTACAATTTCTCCTAATTATGTTAAATTAGCTCAAGAAATGATTGAAGGGGTATTAGCAATTATAAAGGGGGAAAGTGTCACATCTGTTGAAGTTTCTACTAAACTTGTTAGGAGACAGAGTTTCTAGTATTGTTTAATTCTTGAAAATCCTAATGGAAAAGATGGAGTGTTCTAAAGTAAGTTCTGTTTAGCATCTATTCAGTTTCTATTGAGTTGGATCCAATTTCCAACAAGTGGGACATTTTCACGTTCGATTTACTAAAGACATTATCACATTCGAATCACACATCTTTCAAAAAAATCGTAAAAAAGTCTTGACAAAGAAAAAACAAAGTATTAAAATAAGTTCAATAAATCAGAAAAGTAACTATTTTTGATCTTCAGGGAGCCTGTGGTGATTGTGAACAGGTGGTTGGAAGTAGTGAAAGTGGGCTGATTTTAAAAATGAATTTGAAACAATGAAAATTCGGTGCGCACACCTTACAGTGCAACTTGTTGTTAGACAAGGCAGAGATGTAAAGGGGAATAGTCCCTTTATAATTGAGGTGGCACCGCGTTACCAACGCCCTCACATGGAAGTAGATTCTGTGTGTGGGCTTTTTTCTTTCGGTCATTTTGTTTATCTTTTATTAGGGCGTTAAGTCGCTTTGATGAACTTGAGTTCTATCTGCAGCTCCTTGCCTACTACTAAAAGCAAACAAAAAGGACGGATTAATATGGAAAGAGGAAAATTTTATGACAACTAAAGGTTATTTTGGACAATTTGGTGGTAGTTTTGTACCGGAGCCGATTCAGGCTTTGTTGGATGAGTTGGAAGTGACATTTGATAAGTACAAGGATGATCCAGAGTTTTTGGCAGAATTTCGTCATTACTTAAAAGACTATTCTGGTCGCGAAACACCGCTCTATTTTGCAGAAAGTTTGACAGAGCACCTAGGTGGAGCTAAGATTTATCTCAAGCGTGAAGACCTTAACCACCTTGGTTCTCACAAGCTCAACAACGTTTTAGGACAAATACTTCTTGCCAAACGTATGGGTAAAAAACGAGTGATCGCAGAAACAGGAGCTGGTCAGCACGGTGTTGCGACAGCAGCGGCTGCAGCCAAGTTTGGTATGGCCTGTGATGTCTACATGGGGGCAGAAGATGTAGAGCGTCAACGTCTCAATGTTTTCCGTATGGAGATGATGGGAGCAACTGTTCACGCAGTTGAAACGGGGACACGAACTCTTAAGGATGCAGTCGATGCAGCCTTTGGAGCATGGATGAATGACCTTGAAGCCTTCTATGTTCTGGGATCTGCTGTAGGTCCTCACCCTTATCCTACAATTGTCCACGAGTTCCAAAAGGTCATCAGTGAAGAATCTCGCCGTCAAATCTTAGAAAAAGAAGGTCGTTTACCAGACTACGTTATTGCCTGTGTAGGTGGTGGTTCTAATGCTATTGGTGCATTTTCTCAGTATGTGGCTGATGAAGAAGTTAAATTGGTTGGGGTTGAAGCTGCTGGTCACGGACTTGATACAGACAAGCACGCAGCTACTATGACAAAAGGTAGTATCGGAATTGTCGACGGCATGAAGACTTATGCAGTCTTTAAGGAAGACGGAGAGCTGGCTCCGGTTTACTCTATCTCAGCCGGTTTAGATTATCCAGGTGTTGGACCAGAACACGCCTACTTCAAAGACTCAGGTCGCGTGGAATATGTCGCTGCGACGGATGAAGAAGCTGTTCAAGCCCTCCTCCTTCTCAGCAAGACTGAAGGGATTATCCCAGCGATTGAAAGTTCACACGCTATCGCTGAAGCAGTCAAACGTGCACCGAAACTAAGCAAAGATGAGATTATCATCATCAATGTCTCTGGTCGTGGAGACAAGGACGTAGCTG
>ENA-OWLQ01000023-OWLQ01000023.1-human-metagenome-genome-assembly--contig:-NODE-23-length-14376-cov-5.131276_pt1 | contig 14376 bp, 21 predicted proteins | sample MGYA00245354_ERZ651114 | MGnify/ENA primary metagenome ERZ651114 (study PRJEB26857, sample SAMN00035160) | human metagenome | isolation source: G_DNA_Saliva | study: EMG produced TPA metagenomics assembly... | reverse complement strand
CAGCACCGACCTTATCACCAAGAGCGAAGCATGCCGCCGCTATGGCACGCGCAACGTGACCCGATGGGAAGACGCAGGACTGGTGAAGGGACAGCGCACAGGACCATCTGCAAACAACTCCGTGAGGTATTCGGTGGCAGAGATAGCGCGCGCAATGATGGGAGATGGTATAAAGACCGCTTGCGCCCCCGTGCCTGAATCTTTACTGAAAAAGATGTGCCACCGCTAGAAAAAAGGTCGTGAACGGCAGCAGCGGTTGTCGTGGTTAAAGCAGTAAGATAGACTGTGGAGAATAGTCCATTTCTAGGCGGTTCGATTCCGTCCACGACCACGATTCATATTTCATAGGTATCTTTCATAGATGACATTACGTATCTCGAGATGCAGGCTGTGAAGTCAAACATCCGAGAAATCCCTTACCCAGCAGCGATGCAGCATAAGGACATAAGGAGAAGCAAGGTTTGCCACGTTCCATTTTCATTGTGTAATATAGGTAGAAGTTATGCGCGGAACGTCTGAGTGGTTCGATTCCACTTTCGCCACCCTCGTTTGTAAATTTGGACATCTTACTCTCATACAGCAGCGATGCAGGATGAGAGCCACGGCAAAGCAGGTTTGCACCCACGCGCAAGAATAGTTGTTGTTGAATTGATAGGTAGTTAAAGTAGTGCAGCGCGCAGGGATGGCGGTTCGATTCCGCCTTTGTCACTAACACATCAAAAGGTTATGAACAAAGAAAAGATAAAAGACACAAGACCAAGAGCGAGAATCATTCTCAAATACGGAGAAATGTTTGAGCTCAACAGACACTTTGACTTGGTATATAACACCACGAAAAAGTACATAGAAGGAAGGGCAGCCACCCCACCTGCAAAGGCAAGGGCAAAAATAGTAAGAGAGTACGCACTTAATGAGTTGGGCGCATTCTACGAACCTAAGAAATGACCCCACAAGAGATTGCAACCCTCCTCCATCTCAAGAGCGAGTACAACGCCCTACTTTGGCGAATCTCGATGAGGCTTAAGAAAAGCCCCGAGGAGATAGAGAAAGCACTACAACAAGCAACACAACAAGCATTTAGCAAATGAAGATAAAATATCCACTTTACATTGATTCTTTCACTTTCGCCACGGAGATTCCACACGAAGACGAAAAAGAATTCCTAACCGAAATTTTCATGATTTTCACCAGTCGCCACGTGATAGAAGCCTACAAGGAAGTCCAGCAACGCAATCCCGACCTTTTCCCTCCCTTACTTGAGGAGCAGTAAACAACCCACAAACCAATTCAAACGATGAAAAGAATAACCCTACACCGCATCACCCTCCAGAATTTCAAGGGAGCGGAAAATGAAACCCACGAGTTCAACGGACAAGATGCCGTTGTCAGTGGAAAGAACGGAAGCGGAAAGACCACCATCTTTGATGCTTTCACTTGGTTGCTTTTTGGCAAAGACCACCTAGGAAGAAGCAAGTTTGACATCAAGCCCCTAGACAGCAACGGCAAAGAAGTCGGACATCTAGACGTGGAAGTCACGGCAACCATCCAAGTAGACGGAGAAGAAATCACCCTCAAACGCATCTACAAGGAGAATTGGACCAAGAAGAGAGGAACAACAGACGTTGTACTCTCTGGACACACCGAGGACTACTACCTCAACGAAGCCCCCCTCAAAGCAAAGGAATACAAGGAAGAGGTGAACAACATCTGCACCGAGGAAGTGTTTAGAGCCATCACCAACCCTCAATTTTTCCCCGAGCAGAAGCCCGAGGAGCAGCGCAAAATCTTAGCTCAACTAGTAAGCATCGCCCCCGAAGACATCCGCACCGAACTTGAGATGGAGCACAGCCCCGAAGAGGTAGACACCATTTGCCAAACGTGCGGCACCATCTCGCCCGACAAGCACCGCGCAACGCTAGCAGCCAAGAAAAAGGAGTGCCAACAACTCATCACCACCATCCCAGCGCGCATCGAGGAAATCCAAAAGACCTACGACCCACGCGACAAGCCCAATTTCGCAGTAGCTTTTGCGATTGACAACGCCAACAAACAGCTTGCAGAGTTGCAGCAAGGCATCTCCACCAACGAGACCACCAAGCACCGCGCACAGCTTAGTATGGACATAGCGCAGCGCATGGCAGAAATCACGCAGCAGACCAAACGCGACTACGAAGAAGAATCCTACAACGCAGCGCAGCAGGCAGCAAGACTAGACCAAGAGCGCGAGACACTGCAATATGAAGTGAACCATCGCCCAATCGTTGAAGACGATTTGCGAGTGTACGAGGGAAAGCGCAAAGCCCTCATCCAAGAGTGGCGTAGCATCAAAGCCGAAACTTTCGAGATTGACCCCAACGATCTACGATGCCCATGCTGCCAACGACCGCTCGAACCCAGCCAAGTCGAAAGCAAGGTGGCAGAGATGGAAGCTAATTTCAACGCTCAAAAAGCACAGAAGCTAGCAGAGAACCAACGCAAGGGGCAAGAGGTCAAAGCCAAGCGCGAAGCAGCAGAAGCCCAACTGCAACGCATCGAAGCAGCAGCAGCCAAGCTCGAGGAAGTGAAACTCTCGATTAGCTCGCTCAAGAGCCAAGAGAAAGCGCGCCAGACACTGGAGCAACACATCGAAGTAGCACTGAAAAATGATGAAAAACTCAACGCAATGCGTGTCGAGCTCGAGAGCATCCCCGAAGCCACCCCCAGCCAAGAGGACGAGCAGCGACAACAAAAGATAGAGGAGCTGCAAAACAAGATAGCAGAACTCAACGTAGCAAAGGCGAAAGAAGCAGCCATCAACGAAGCCGAGAAGCGCATCAAGGAATTGCGCCAACAGCTCAAGGACGCCAACCAACGACTTGCAGAGGTGGAACGCGAAGAGGATTTGCGCACCGAGTACAGCAAGGCAGTAGGAAAGGCAATGGAAGCAAAGCTCAACAACCGATTTAAGTTTGTCAAGTTCCAGCTTTTCGACTACACCATAGACGGCACGCCCAAGGAAACATGCAAGGCAACAGTCGAGGGGGTCGCATACGGCTCAACACTCAACACAGCAGCCAAGTACAATGCAGGGTTAGACATCATCCAAACGCTTTGCCAACATTACCAAGTGCAAGCCCCAGTCTTTATTGACAACGCGGAGAGCGTAAATCACATCTTAGACATACCCTCACAGACCATAGAGCTAAGAGCCACGCTTGAAGATTTCAACATCACACTCATCAATAACAACCAATAAAACCCCGAAACAATGGCATCAACAGCAGTAGCAAAACTCAGTGCAATGCTCAACGCAGACAGCGTGCAGCAACAATTCTACAATGCACTCAAAGAAAACAAGGACGCATTCACCGCATCAGTGATTGACCTTTACAGCGGAGATGCAGCACTCCAGAAATGCGAACCAGCAGCCGTTTTGCGCGAAGCCCTCAAGGCAGCAGTGCTTAAGCTCCCTATCAACAAAGCCCTAGGATTTTCCTACATCGTAGTCTATAACAACAGCAAGCGCGATGCAAGCGGACAATGGGTGAAAGTGGCAACCCCTACTTTCTTGGTAGGATACCGCGGACTTATCCAAATGGCAATGCGCACTGGTCAATATAAGACCATCAACGCAGACGCAGTCTACAAAGGTGAGTTGAGAGGAACGGACAAGCTCACTGGACGTATTGATCTAAGCGGAGAGCGTGAGAGCGATGAAGTAGTAGGATATTTCGCACACTTCGAGCTCCTCAATGGATTCACAAAGACACTCTATATGAGTGTACGAGAGATGGCAGCGTACGCCAAGAAATTTTCGCCCAGCGTGAAGCGCGAAACCACGATAGACCAACTACTCACCAAAGCCAACGCCCCCGAAGCAGGGAAGGCAGTAGGATGGGAAGGCGATTTTACCGCGATGGCATTAAAGACCGTCATTCGCAGACTACTTGGAAAATACGGTTATCTCTCCGTGGAGATGCAAGGGGCAATGGAAAACGAAGCCAAAGCCGAAAACGCAGCAGCAGACGCACGCGAACAAATGGTGCAAACCACCGCAGCAACAAACATTGATTTGGACGCTGAAGCCTACGAAGAAATCCAAGAGCCAGCTGCCATCGCTGCACAGAGCGTGACAACCTTTGCAGCACCACAAGCACCGCAGGCAGCACCACAACCAGTGCCAAGGGCAACGGCAGCACCGCAGCCCGACAACATGTTTGAGGACGAACCCAATTACTAACCCACCACAACAACACTACAATGCACCTCCACACGCTAGGGTCATCATCCAAGGGCAACTGTTACTTGCTAACAGACAAAAACAACCACACTTTGATTCTCGATTTGGGAATTGGTTTGCGAGACATCAAGCGCGCCATTGATTATGACTTGTCGCGTGTGGTAGGAGCAGTGGTGACACACCGCCACGGAGACCACGCAAAGTACCTAGAAGAAGCAGCAAGAGCAGGTATCACCATTCACACCCACCAAGACGTGATAGACGACCAATACGAGAGCATCCGCGGATTGCTCGTAGAAACCAACCTCCACCAGTGGACGCTCATAGGAGGAGACTTCGAGGTGCTGCCATTGCAAGCGATTCACGATGTGCCGTGCCAAGCCTTCGTAATTCGACATCCAGAGATGGGCAAGTTGCTTTTCATTACGGACAGCGTGACATTGCAATACCAACTCAAAGGGCTAGACCACATCCTCATCGAAGCCAATTATTCTGATGAACTTTTGGCGCAAGCCATCGAAGAGGGAATAACCCGCTCAGCAATGCGCCCCCGACTACTACAATCACACATGGAGCTATCCACAACGATTCAAGCCCTCAAGGCGCAAGACCTAAGCAGGGTGCAAGAGATAGTACTATTGCACCTATCATCGGGACACGCAGACCCAGACCAATTCCAAGATGCCGTGCAACGAGCCACGGCAATTCCAACCTACATAGCAAGTACTGGTTTCCACCTAGACTTGCACAACCCACAAACGCGATGAACATTACAGCCACAGTAAAAAGGATTTACCCACCAGAGACTTTCTCTTTCGAGGACGGAAGAACCTACACGCAGCAGTTAATCATCCTAGATTGCGGAGAATACAACCGAAGCACGGGCGACTACTACGAAAACGACATCCCAGTCTATTTCGGAGAACGCAACCTCAATTTGCTAGCTGCCATCACCGAGGGCGCGAAAGTTGAGGTGCATTTCGGACTAAGAGGACGCGCCTACACCTACACCGACAAGAAAGATAATGTAACGCAGCGCGAGGGCTACAGCCTAAAGGCAAACGCATACGACATCAAGGTGCTAGAGCAGTCACAGCTTGTGCAGGCAGTACAACAATCAATGCCACAAGCACCGATGCAAGCCCCCACGGCTCAGCAATGCGTACCACAACCTCAGCAATGCGCACCACAACCTTAACAACAGACGCCTCAACCGCAACCAGAAAGCGAAGATGCGCTACCATTCTAAAATATGAAACGTCTTTATTACAGCAAAAAAAACACACACCCAGCGGGCAGCCGTCGATTGCTGAATGAAATGCTAGACAGCCTTCCTTTGGGTGACTACGTGATAACGATAACCCCGAACCGCAAGACGCGCAGCACTCAGCAAAACGCGTATCTCTGGGGAATAGTTTACCCAGCGGTGCTTTTCGGACTGCAAGACGCAGGATGGGAAATAATAGACGAGGAACAAGTACACGAGTATTGCAAACAAGCATTTGCAGCCCGAGAGGTCATCAACAAAGACACTGGAGAGGTGCTAAGCCTACCAAGCAGCACCGCCAGAATGCAGACGGCAGAGTTCAACGTCTATGTGGACAAAATCAAGGCTTTTGCCTTTGAATATCTCAACGTAACAATACCAGAGCCCAACGAAGAATGAAAGATTTAGAGCATCGACTTCAATGCGCGTGTGTACGCTGGTTTGCTTATCAGCACCCCGAACTCAAAGGCACTCTCTTTGCCGTTCCCAACGGAGGACAGCGCAACGCGATAGTGGCAGCCAAGCTCAAGGCGGAGGGAGTAACAGCAGGGGTGGCAGACCTTCTTCTTCTCATTCCCAACGCCACACATCACGCCCTTTGCATCGAGATGAAGACGGAGAAAGGACGGCAGAGCGACAAGCAAAAGGAGTGGCAAGCACTCATCGAAGATAAGGGATACCGCTACGAGGTGGTGAGAAACTTCGAGGAGTTCACACAGCTCATTGAGGAGTATTTACAACAACAATAAAACAACAATCACAATGGAACAACAAACAGCAAACGAAGTCTTTTTGAAGGCTTTCAACGCACGCAACAGCGAAGCAATACTCGACCTCAAGGCGGAACACGGCATCGGAGGTTACGGAGTTTATTTTCTACTACTCGAAGAGCTTGCAGCCAACGGAGGAAAGGCGGGATATAACGCAGCGCGTTTGGCTTACAAGCTCCACACCGAAGAGTGGCTAGTTCGCACCATCATTGAGGATTACAACATCTTCAACTACACGGAAGACGAATTCGAGCTGAAAGACGAAATCAAATAAAAACAGAGAAAGTATGGCACGCCCTATTAAATTAGGGTTGGATTACTTTCCTCACGACACGCACTCAAACGACGATACCGCCCTTGCACTCATAGAAGCGGAGTTTGGTATCGCAGGGTACGCAGTCTATTTCAAGCTTCTAGAGTTCATCTATTCGCAAGGGTACGCAGCCCTCTGGGGTGCAGACGAGCGTTCATTGTTTTATCACAAACTGGGTGCCGTAGGTGTTTCAGAGAGAAAGGCTTCAGAAATCATCAAGGGGTTAGTTAGGCGTTCCTTATTCGACAAAGGGGTACTTAATTCGTTCCAGATACTGACATCGAAAAGCATTCAACTTCGATGGCTAGAAGCGAGACGCAAGAAAATAGATGACATCGACCCTAGAGTTTGCTTAGTTGAGCAGACAGCCAAAGGTATATCCAGCCTAAGATTAAGAATATCAAAGAATAAACAAGGAGTTTTTGCCACGGAAACCACCCCAAACGAGAGGGTTTTTGCCACAGAAACTACCTTAAACGAGGGAGTTTTTGCCACAGAAACCCCACAAATAAAAGAAAAGAAAAGAAATAATAGTAGTAGTAATAGTAATAACGCGCGAGAAATGGAAAACGAAGCAGCGCAAGGCGCGCTGAATTTAGAGCCGTTGCAGCCAGCAGGCAGCACGCGGACGCAAGCCACGATTCGGGAAGTACTCACCAGCAGCCCAATTTGGACGCAAGAAGTTTGTATGCACCATGGCATAAGCCCCGAAGCCTTTGGCGAATATGTCACCAAGTTTGAGCAGCATTGCTTTATCGAAAGCCACGCGCACAAAACAGACGGAGACGTGCAACGGCATTTCAATTCGTGGCTACGCATCCACCTAAGCAACCAAGCAACCAACAAATCACCTAAACAAAGCAACAATGGCACAAGTAGAAACTATCGCCCAAGTGCTGACGAAAACAGACGCAGGCAGGAGGAGCGCACCGCCAACATCGAGCGTCGCTTGCAAGAAGCCATCTACGATGTTAGCGACATCCCAGAAGGAGATTATTAGCTTTCGGGAAATGGTAACACATCAATACACCCCCAAAATACAGCCTTTGTGCGCGTGTGAGCCACTCAGATGCTATTTAGGTACTGCACCAGCACTTGGGAAGATTTCGCGCGTTGTAGGGGCAAAATTCGCGGTTACGTGGTTGATGTCACAAATCGACTATTACAGTCGCACGCTCAACACAGCGGACCAAATGACGGAGGACGACACGATGCACGTTGCAATGGCGATTCTGTCTAACTATCCGCATCTCAACCTTGCAGAAATCATGTTGTTCTTTTCGCGCTTGTCGGGTGGCATTTACGGACAGGTGGCATACGGACAAGTTCGAGCCGAAAATATCACGGCTAAAATCCCCGAATTTCTTAAGCACCGCGCACGAGAACTCGACCTCTACGAGAGGGAGCAGCAGCAACTCGAACGTGAAGCCGAAGAACGAAGACGCGCGCAGTTTGCTATCTCTTACGTTGAGTGGCAGCGCATCAAAGCCGACGTGCTTGCTCTCTGCAATGGAGATAAGCAGGCAGCGGAGGAGTACATAAATCGAAAATACCTAAAGCAATGAACATTTTAAGCATCTTACTTATAATTATTTTCGCTGCATCGCTCATCATTATTGCGTTGGAACTCTGGGGTACAACGGCAGTAAGAAAAGATTCTCCACCTAGATTTGTAGATTGCGGATTAGGTGTGCGCAGTGGCAACAAAGTCTATTTCAAAGGACTTTGGGTAAAACCAGTCTTTATCACCCCAGTAGACTACAAAGGAGATTTTCAATTTCTACTTGTCAATTCTAGCATTCAGCCTATCATTTTCCACGCGGTGCGCGGTGACAATAGAGATGGCGAGGAATGGTTCATTTATCAAGTAGAATATTCCACAGTATTAGAAATGCTCAAAGAAGCAAATCGAATTATTGACTCATCAAAACAACAAAGCAATGAACGATAACAAGAAACGAATCAACAACGAGCAAGAGCTTTTTGAGCTGTTTTGCGACCCACACACCAGTTTTGCGGAGACACACAAGCCCTACTATGAACCGCAACACAAAAAAGTATTCGCAACAGATGGGTATATCGTAATATTTATAAATCCCAATATGCTTTTGGGAAGTTATGAAGAGAGTGAATTTCCGTCTATAAGAAAAATGGCTCTAACCTCTGCTGAAGGATATTTTACAGTTGAATCTCTGAAAAAGACCCTTGAATCTTTCGGAATGGAGGAAGAACGAGTGATAATAGAGAAAGGAGGAGAGTGTGAAGAGTGTGGAGGTTCTGGAGAGGTTGAGTGGGAATACACAGCCCTAGATGGTGAAATCCACTTCCACGATGACGATTGCCCTGTTTGTAATGGTGACGGGACAACCGAAGGCGTCTTCAAAAATACAGGCTTTATGATACCCACATACCATTCTTTCGTTCGCATCGGGAAATCATTCTTTAGAGGTGTCGTAGCACAAAAACTACTTTGGGCAATGGAGTATTTCAAGGTGGACAAAGCAGGGTTCTCCGAAAGTGAAAAAACTATCTGTTTCACCCTAGAAAACGGAGTGCAAATCGTAGTCGCAAAACTAGAACCCTACGGAGCATTTCAAAATATCGTCACACTAGAAACAACAAAGCAATGAGAAAAATTTTATTTCGAGGAAAGAGCGTGGATAATGGCGAGTGGGTGTATGGCGACTTGATGCACAATGCGCATCGTAACAAACGAGCATCAATATTGTGTGTACCACGCGTAATAGCTTTTCCTGGTCAAATTTACAATGTACCTATTATTAAAGATACTATCTGTCAGTTTACAGGATTACACGATAGCGATGGAAAAGATATATACGAGGGGGATATACTCATAGACGAGGGTTTTGGCTTCCATCTTAAAATGGTATGGTTTGATGGATGTTTCAAACTGTATGAAAAAAGGGATCATCTTCCAGATGTTATACCCGCCTACAAAAGACTTCAACTAGGGGATTTGAAAATCGTCGGCAACGTCCACGACAACCCCGAACTAATTAACTAACCATTTTCGTACCCTCACGAAAAAGCTCAAACAAATTGAATTATGGAAAAAGACAGAGCCACCCAGTATTGGGACAACGAAATAAAGCGCGCAGCGGAGGAAACCGCCAAAGCGTTAGCGGAATATAATCAAGCCAAAGAAGAAGAGTTTGAAGCCCTCAACAGACAACTCGATGCAGAAGATAACAACGCAGACGCGGAAACAAAGGAAGAAGCGCGCGAAATCCGTAACCGAAAGTTAATCATCAAATCGCAAAAGTGGAAATCCTGGCTGATAGCGTTAAGATGGGAACGTGTCACGAGAGAAGCAGCCAAGAGATACAAGAAGCGGAAAGCAGAGAAGGAAGCCAACAAATAAACCCCGATTCTTTCCAACCTTTTCCAAATTGGAAAGAGTTCACAACAACAAGACAATGAAACAATGAACGACAAAGCACTCAAGTTTTTAAAGGACGATCTAAAGCGCGCAAAAATAAGAAGAGAAATCTCATATCGAGTTTGTGACGAAGCCTACACGGCTGAAAGCATCCTTCGCAGACGGCTCGAAGAAGCCAAACGAAACAACGAACCACAAGAGGTTATAGACACAATGAATGGCGACCTAGAGATGGCGTCCGCTATAACGACAGAAGCAAGAGCGATGTTAGCCCAAGCAGATGAGCTGTGCATGATTATCCTTAAAAGTTTCGCCGACATCAAAGACACACACAAGGTCTACAAACGGAGAAAGACAACGGAACAAGAAAAATCTCCCTTTGTGACCGCGTTTTGCATATCGTCTGCTATCGTCTTTGTTATCGGTATACTTTTGCCCTTTGTATTGATGTTAGTATCCTATTTCAGAGAGCAACCCACCAACACAACGATGCACCAACCCGAACTCACGGGGCAATATGCCGACAGCCTAGTTTGCCCCGATTGAAACAAACAAAACAAACAACAACATGGAAAATCCACAACAATTCATTGACAAAGCCTTTGAAATGTGCGCGAAAGCGCGCAAAGAAGAGGAAAATCTGTACGGTCACTCATGGCGACTAGCTGACTACTTCACCATTGTAAACATTATCTACAATAAGGCGCACGCAGCAGTAAGAGACCATTTTGAGTACGAAACGTCCATAGATGAAACATTTATATTAGTCTATAATTACGCGGTTTTCGCCAAGTTGCAATACGAAAAAGGAAGGCTTCAACTGCTCGAACTCACCGAAAAGAAAGAACGCACAATCAAGCAAATTGAAATAGCCGAGAACGGAATAAAAGATGTATTACTAGAGAGAAATCTCCAGTATTGGAATGCGTGGACACGCTGTGATTTCCGTTTTTTCTATGACCTTATTTTCGTCAACATAGCACGTATTTTCAACTTGAGAGAGACCATGCTAACAGAAAACGACACAGATTTCGACTGTATAGATTTTCACATTCGTGATGCGTTCCTAGACTTAGCAGGATATGCAATTCTTGTCCTTGCACGGACGGTACTAGACGAGGAGAAAGCAAAGAATGCACAAACAAAAGAACTCGAGCAATGAGTATCATTATACCATCCGCAGCACCGCGGAACAGTATCACCGCGGAAGCCCCCGATATACTAAGCGCAAATCTACGCTACGAGTGCAACTGCACCTACTATTGGCTATTCGTCGGCAACGTATGCTTGACGGCAGCACAAGCCAAAATTTCAAGCGTTCGCAAGCACACGCGGAGATTGCAAGAGCTAATCGAAGAAAGCGAAGACGCACAAGAAACGATTCTAGATGCACCTTACACTGGAATAGTCGATGATTTGGTAACTCAACTTTTGAAAGTTCCCGAAATCGTAGAGCGCATCGGAATGTTCAACTGGGTATTTCGCGATGTCGCCACCCGAAATTGCGGTGAACACATAGCCCCGACCCTAGCAGCTGCACTTGTCGCGTATAACTTTGGCAGAGTGTTTTTTGAGGAACGCATTCCCCTAGTGCGAAAGCAGCACAGAGAAAAGGAGATGCAGAAAATACTTTTGGACCTCATAGAAACATTATCAGGAAAGCCTTTCAAATTTTGGGATAATCCAGCAGTAAGACCAGCAGCAGAAGGCATCATCACCTTTGCCGAAAACTATAAACAATAACCCCTAACATCAAATCAAACAATATGGCAACAGCAAACAACATTTGGTACAACGTCAAGACACGTTACATCGGAACAACCGAAGACGGCATTACAAAAGCCATCACCGAAGAGTATCTCACCGCAGCTCTCTCTTTCACTGAAGCGGAGAAGAAGACCAGCGAAACCGCACTAGCATACGGACACCGCGAAGAGTTCGACATCATCGCAATGTCACGCACAAAGTTCTCCGAAATCGTCGAAGGAGATAAGGAAGCCGACAAGTGGTTCAAGTGCAAAATCAACACAACGATACTTGACGAGCGCAACGGACGAGAAAAGAAGACCCCCATTTTCTTTTGCGTCAATGCAGACAACGCACTCGATGCTCACCACCGCTTAGACGAGCATCTCAAGAAAACTACGATGTGCTACACCGTTGAGCAAGTGGACGAAACAAAAATCATCGAAGTGATCAAGTAACCACGACACAAGGGGTGCGGACTATATCACCAATCATTCATTCGCTATAGTTCAAATTCTCAATAGTTCGCACCCCCACTTTTTCTCTCAACCATAAACACCCGAACGATGAACAATATCTTTACCAACATACGCGCATATTTCGCACGTCTTTCTCACCAGTCACAACAAGACACCGCACTACGAGTTCAACAAGCGGCAGCCAAAGAAGCAGAACGCACGCTCCAGATTCGAGAGTTTCAAGGCGAACTCTACTTATCCTTCAACAACCGACCAATCCTCCCTTTCAATGGACGAGACAACGAAGAGCAAAAGGAGGCGCAAAGAATAGCCGTGGAAGTCCTCACCATAGCACGCAGCACATATCGTGACTATCTCATCACCCTAGAAAAAGATAAGAGCCTATGAAACGGAGATACACAGCAATAGGGAAGATTGACTTTGTAAAACAAGGCAAGCATGCAAATAAGTGGAGGACGCAATTCTCTAGGAACAACAAAAACATCGACGCGTTCCACGAAACGGAACAAGGCGCAAAAGACTACATAGAAGCTCTCAGAGACGCGTACTCGAGAGGAGACGAGGATTTTATCAACCAGCTTGTAAAAGACGCACTGGAGAGGCGAAAGGCAGAAAAAGAAAAGAGGAAGACCCCAGAAGTAGAAGCCAACAACTACAAGGAGAAAATAAAACTCCCAGCTTTCCGAAAGCAGTTGAAAGAATTTACTCACACCCTCATTCTCCCGATGCGCACACCGCGCGAAAAGTGCGATTACCTCATTCGCATCCTCAAGCAAGCCGACCAGTCGCAAATCATTTGCAATGAACGTCCAATCACCATACCGCCTCATCGCATCATCTACCTAGGATTACGCATACCACGCGAAGGCGGAGCGTATGTCTACCAAACGGCACTGCGCATCCTCGGGTGGAATAGCACGTTCAAAATCACGAAAATCACAACAACAAACACCGAATAGGAAAAGAATTGACACTCATCGTCAAAAAGTCAAGTCTTTAACACTTCATTTCAAGAAATAAATAGTATCTTTGTAATAACAAGAACAAAGCACTCCTGGTGGCATTACGGCTACCTAGGGGTGCTTTTTGTATTTACCCTAAAACATACCACTATCAAACACAAAGGTTCTATATCGGAGTTCAAAGGCGAGAGGGAGCGCGAACTCTTGGCTGCTTACAAAGCGCAGCTTTCTAAACGACGCCACAAAAGACTAGACTACAGTTTTTGGGAAGCGGTAGCCCAAACACCTGCAACGAGATTTTGGGTTTCTGTCGATAGGGCTGTAGAAGTGATTCGGAAATTATTCAGAGGTGAGAATCCGAACTCAAAGAGCAAGAAAAACATAGAGATGTTCGCAGACCTTTTTCAAGTCGTATTGAAAGAGAAGGAGAAAAATCCAGACGACAAGCTCACCCTTCTTGTGGAGAGAGCCATCCGAACCCCAGCTCCACAAATGTACATTACGCCAAACTCTGCAAAGATTATCATTAGTAAGATTCGGAAAAGAATAAGGGCTACAGAGTTGCAGCACTTACCACCTTTCTAGTAGCAACCACTTTCTTTGTTTCATTCTTGACGATGCGGGGGAGTTCCATCTCTCGTAAGGCTACCCATAACCCTATTGCACGCGTCATCAGTATGTCATCATGCTTTCCTACTATAGCTCCGAACGAGCCATTTTGTTTTTGTTCATAACACAATAGCTCATCAAGGGCACGACTATCACGCTCAGTCCATAGATGTTCGCGAACGCACGATTGTAAATGAGATATAATTGCGGGCTTTGTTGCAGTGTTGGTGTGGAATCCATATTTCACTGGTGCCCCCTCCCTAATATCTTCAGGGCTTCGCTTTCGCGCATATAGGTTGGGATAGGCATCTTTCACCAAATTCAGAATAAAGCCTGACTGGTCTCCGTCCACACTTCGCTCTCTGTCTTTTGTTTCCAGTGTGTTTGATTCTATCACTAACAACGCATCGTCATACCATTTGGCAATCTGCGCAGCTTTCCACGCCAATAAGTCATGATCTATATGTCCGCGCCATTGTGCTACAACCGATGGACGCTCGCCGTCCAACAGATTTAGCCTATCTATTACCACGACAACCGACCAGTCCGCCTTCACCCCACGTCCGCCAATATCCACCGCTACGACATACCTATTCTCTATTTTCTCTTCC
>ENA-OWLQ01000017-OWLQ01000017.1-human-metagenome-genome-assembly--contig:-NODE-17-length-15648-cov-10.677740_pt1 | contig 15648 bp, 10 predicted proteins | sample MGYA00245354_ERZ651114 | MGnify/ENA primary metagenome ERZ651114 (study PRJEB26857, sample SAMN00035160) | human metagenome | isolation source: G_DNA_Saliva | study: EMG produced TPA metagenomics assembly... | reverse complement strand
GCCTGCTCAAAAAGATGTAGAGGACATCACCTCTTTCTTAGAAAGTTTGACCGGTAAATTTAAAGGTGAAAAATTAAAATAATCCTTTAAGCTATAAATAGAAACGACCCAAGTGCGGTCGTTTTTTGGGTTTGTCAAAACACACAAAAATGTTTGAAATCTTAACCGCACTTTTATCAATTAATTTAATAAATCATATTTACCTGAAGACTTACCGTCTGTAATGACCCAAATTAAGCGATAAAGCAAGTCTTTCAGCTCTACGCGAGCCTAAATGCTCGGAGCAAATGGAAAATCGCATAAATTAACATAATGATACCCAGTATTATTTTGAGATTGCTTATTTTGTTTTGGAGCTTTTCTTGCATATCTTGATAAAGCTTTTCAGCTCGCACTTTTTGTTCTTCAAAAGATAAATTTACCCAATTTTTTTGATAATTTTCTATCGCTTTTTCAATTTCTTCCAACGTATATTTATCAGAATAAAAAGCTTTTCCTAATAAAAGATCAAGTATATTCCATGATTTAGCTGAGGTAGTATGAGCAAAATGGATATACTTGCCGGAAAGGAAATCCTGAATAAACATTTGTAATCCTTGTATATTTATCAAGCCTAGACGGCCGACTTTAACTAGATATAATTCTTTCATTTTTGAATCCGGTAAAACGAAATGTAGCCCTTCGTGTGATAAGAATAAAGGCAAATTGACTTTTTCTATATCGTCATACATAGTCCATTCCGGTAGTTGATGAATATAAAATTGGTCGTCTTTAACATAAATCATGCGACGACGTCGATCAATGCGAATAAGTCGTTGGTTAGGTAAAAGTAAGCTAATAAAGAATGCAGCAAGTGGGAAACCAATAAGACTAAGGGCAACCTGACGTTTGACTTCAAAAGTATACCTTTCGTAAGATTGATAGTATTCTTGCTCAGATTGAACAGAACTTTTTGCTAATTTTTGTTGTAATTCTAAATAATTATCCCATTGTTTTTGAGCGCGGAAATAATCAAGATCAGCGTGACGTTCTCTAAATGCAATAAAATTAGTCGGTAATGTTGAGCCTTTGGCTAATTCCTTAAGTTGGGCTTCAAGCGCTTGGTTTTCTTTTATTTGTTCTTCAGCATATTGTAGGTATGCCTTATGCTTTTCAGTAGAAGGTTGAATAAACCACTTCACATAAGTCACAAAAGTATCATCTCGTGTATATATTGTATCAGCGTGTTTTACCCAACCGATAAAAGCTAATAACAAACCAATGACAATAATTATAAGTCGCCATATCTGCATCATGGGGCGATGGATCTCGATCAGATCGGGATTTAAAAATCTCACATGACGGGCTAAAAGTTTTTCGGTATAAGCGGGTTTCATTCATTTTCCTCAAAAAGTAATGCGTTAAGTTTATCACTGCCGTATAAAAGTGCAGTTAAAAATGTGTAAATTTTTCCTTAAGTAGTTGTCTATTATGATAAACTTAAACTGTTTATATCTTCTTTCAATATTAACATGAAACATATCATTACTAAATTATCTCTTTGTCTCTTTTGCTTTTGTCTTGTTGCCTGCGACACAAACTTCATTTCGAATACCACAGCAGAACCGTCACTGGATCAACAAAAAGCCGATGTACTTACTCAGTTTGAACAGTGTCATCAGTTACAAGCACCTAGGATCTCTCAACAAAAGAAACTCATTGAAGAATGCAGAAATCCTTTGATTTCCAAACTGGCGGATATCGAAAATGAACTATATCGCAAGGCCCATGGTTCAAACTATAGTCAGTTAGAGCCTTATGAAAAAGGGTATTGGTATGGGGTAAAAAATAATCATATTGGGATATTAGATAACCAAGGTCAGGTAGTGGTTGAGCCGAAATATAAAGATATGGGTATTCTTCATACGGGGCCTAATTATAGCTCTTACTTATATTATTCAGAAAATGCTTTACCAGACCCGGTACGTCACTATCTTAATATTTCATCAAAGCCGGAAGTAAATTATTTTTATCCCGTTGTTTATTTTTTAGATGTACAGGCTAACTGGGGAGCAATTAATATTGAAACAAAGGAAGTTGTTGTACCTTTTAAATATCAAGAGGCAGGCTATGTGGGTAAAGGGTATGTTGAATTAATCGAACGCGATCTCAAAACCGATGAGGTAATATCTCGTGTTGTAGTTAATCAACGAGGTGAAATTGTATTAGATGCAGAGTTATATGATCAATATTCTCTCCTTGATGAAGGTTATATTCAAGTTCAGAAAGACCAAAAATATGGCATAGTGAAAAATAATCGTGAGATTATTCCAGTTATTTCAGAAAATGAGTTTTCATTAGATGGTGGACTTCTTATTGCAGGACGTTGGAAAAGCGAAGAGCGGCAATTTTACTCATTGGATGGAAAATTAATTGTACTGCCGAAGGGCTATCAAGTTGTCGATGGATTATCAAAAGATAGTCAAGTCATGTCTGTAATTAATGATAAGAATAAACAATATTCTATATGGACAAAATCAGGTAAGAAACTTTTTGATCATCTACTTAAGGTAAAATTTATTGAAGATCAATACATTCAAATTTCTAAAGGAAAAAATTTGTCATCTTTTGAAAACTATGAGAGTGCGTTGATTGATCTTAATGGAAATATAGTGTTGGATTATAAATATACTGAGTTCGATGCTATAAAAACTCAAAATCATTCGACGTTAATTGAAACCCGTCTTATTGATAATTTTGGGATGTTAAATAGTGATTTGAAAGAACTTATTCCCGCAAAGTTCCAGAGTATATCTTATAATTCATATGATGAAATTAATGTTACCACGTTTGACAATCTGCACGGAATATATAGTGTTGCAGGAAAAGTGATTTTTGAGCCTATCTATAAAGACCTCTATGATGATTATTTTGCCCCAATTATGATAGCAACTAAAGGGGAAAAAATAGCATTATTCTCACTCACCGGTAAACCAATAACAGACTTTACCTATGAAAGTGATAAAATAAAAATGCTCAATAATGATAAATTAAAAGAATTTTTCCCGAACGGAGCAATTATTGCCAAACAAGACGGAATGGTAGGAATTATTGATTATGCCGGGCAGGCAGTATTACCTTTTGAGTATCAGGACTTGGATTTTGTTGAGCACTATCAGGTATTTCGGTTTAAACAAAAAGATAAATGGGGGCTCATTGCCCCAACTGGTGAAGTGATTATTACGGCGCAATATGATGATCTCGCAATGCATAATACTAACCAGTATTTAGTTCGTATAGATAAGAAATCTGGCATGATTAATCTGAAAGGGGAGATTATTATTCCGATTGATTATGACTGGGTCTATTCTTTAAATAATGGTGATTATTTTGGAGAATCAGAAAAGGAGGAAAGTCGATTCTTTTCTGTGAAGAAAAATGAACTTTGGGGAGTATGGGATGTAGTTGAAAATAAACAAATTATTAGTAGCATTTTTCCCAGCGAGAATTTTCGTATAGAACAAAATGACTTTACCAATATTTATCACGATCGAAACATTATTGTGAACCGAGATGGTCATGATTCTGTAATATATGCACAACGCCAACATGATAATCAAGAACAATATGGCATAGTTCCAACCGAGCCGATTGCTATTAGTGAAAACATCCTAGCTTCAGGAAAGAAAGATTATAAAAAACTGGTTAATTATTTTTATCAAGTAGAGTCTACTAACCTACAAAAAAGTGCTCAATTAAAAAATAAACTTACAGAGTTTTATTTAGGTGATGATACATCACCTTTAATCGTTTTATTTGATGATTATATTGATCATTTAAAAAGAATGAAAAATGAAATTGAAGATTTAAAGATTACTGACCCTGAGGTAAAATATTTGGCAGATCAGTTCTTAGCTTATAATTTTATGCGAGTGCAATATCAAGAGGAATATAAGAAATTTGTCATTGAAGCAAGTAATAGTGATGAAAATTTGGGAACTAGATTAATCTCTTTAGAGAAAAATTATAAGTCACCGACTGATACTGCTGAATGGGAAATGAATAAAACTTATATCCTATTGAAACAAAAATATAATAATTTTTATCAAGGCTATATAGGTGAACCTTACACCTATTATCATTATGATGGTCAGAATTATATGCAATATTATACGACTTGGCTTTTTGAAGATATAAGATCAATGTGGTACTGAATTTATTAACGCACAATTTTACTGCGACAAAGCTTAATGAAAAGTGGGTGACCGAATTTCGGGGAGGTGCGGAGAAGCTATATCTCTTGCTGATGATGAGCTAAGTCAACCAGGAGATTATTGCCTTTGAAACCCATAGACGCTCGACTTTCGGTTTGGTTATCTGTCCAAGTTTTGGGGAGTAGAGCACTTTAAAGCGTTATCTCTAAAGTGCGGTTAGATTTCTAGATGTTTTTATTGCCCATCACCATATTTTTCAAGCCAGGCTTGAATCTTGGCTTCGGTTTTCTTTTCGTTATAGCCCCGTGCAGGAAAGAGACTAAAACGATAGAACCACCCCAAATAATCCAACCAAATGCGTTTCTCTTTCTTGAAGTAACGGGCATATTCTTTGTCGCCATCGTCACTACACATATAGTCCAACAGAAAATCCCGTAGCAGGTAATTTTGATATTCGCATACCGGGCGGTATGTGCCTATCGGTACGGCGACTTTTTTTTTGAATTTCTGGATTTTCATAAGCAATATGCAAAATTAGACTGCCCATGGCTTCACGGTGCATCCAAGATTTAAACATTTCTGCTTCTAAAAACCAGCATAGGCCATCGGGATTATCTTTTAAATGTATCGGATATTGTGCAATGTAAAACTTACCCCAGCTCCAAAAATAAATTAAGCGACGTTTGCTATCAATGCGCAACGGGCGCCAATTAGGTGAAATTAGCAAACAGAACCAGAAAAGTGGGAAAAGGATATAGAACCAGCCCCAATATATGGCATCTGGATGTTTATTTAACATCCTCATCTTAAATTCTAGATATGCATCTGAAGTTATGGGGATTCCAGATACTTCCATTCCGCCCTTGACTAATCTCCAAGAGTCTTCCAAAGCCCAATCAACGGAAATAGCCCACTGAATATCGTTAAACATTCCTTGTTGAAAATAAATATCATATAAGGTCATGCCAGCCACAATTAAGAACCACGGCCATGCCATGTTGGCTTTCATGTGTCCCTCATTGTAACGGGCAATTTCAATCACCCCATTACCTCGTTGTTTCACATTACGTGCCACCATATCCGGTGTGTATTGTTTTTCTCTCATTACTTAATTCCCTCAAAAGTAATACTGCCTTCAAAATACTCGGCAAACATCTTATCCCAAAATGTTTTGGTTTTTTCCCCCAGTTTTGGGTAATTCACAGTAACAATCAGTATATCTTTATTTTTGTCAGGTACGGCATTTCCTTCCATCACTCGAATTCGCTTATAGCCTTTTAAAAGATTGACATTTGAAAGATCCTGGACATAGCACTGTTGGCGCGCGTTTTCTAACGCGTGCTAATAGCCTATTAAAACACCAATAAAAACAACCGCACTTTAAAGCGTTATCTCTAAAGTGCGGTTAGATTTCTAGATGTTTTTACTGCCCATCCCCATATTTCTCAAGCCACGCTTGTATTTTGGCTTCGGTTTTCTTTTCGTTATAACCCCGCGCGGGAAAGAGACTAAAGCGATAGAACCACCCCAAATAGTCTAACCAAATGCGTTTCTCTTTCTTGAAGTAACGGGCATATTCTTTATCGCCATCATCACTACACATATAGTCCAACAGAAAATCCCGTAATAGGTAATTTTGATATTCGCATACCGGGCGGTATGTGCCTATCGGTACGGCGACTTTTTTTTTGAATTTCTGGATTTTCATAAGCAATATGCAAAATTAGACTGCCCATGGCTTCACGGTGCATCCAAGATTTAAACATTTCTGCTTCTAAAAACCAGCATAGGCCATCGGGATTATCTTTTAAATGTATCGGATATTGTGCAATGTAAAACTTACCCCAGCTCCAAAAATAAATTAAGCGACGTTTGCTATCAATGCGCAACGGGCGCCAATTAGGTGAAATTAGCAAACAGAACCAGAAAAGTGGGAAAAGGATATAGAACCAGCCCCAATATATGGCATCTGGATGTTTATTTAACATCCTCATCTTAAATTCTAGATATGCATCTGAAGTTATGGGGATTCCAGATACTTCCATTCCGCCCTTGACTAATCTCCAAGAGTCTTCCAAAGCCCAATCAACGGAAATAGCCCACTGAATATCGTTAAACATTCCTTGTTGAAAATAAATATCATATAAGGTCATGCCAGCCACAATTAAGAACCACGGCCATGCCATGTTGGCTTTCATGTGTCCCTCATTGTAACGGGCAATTTCAATCACCCCATTACCTCGTTGTTTCACATTACGTGCCACCATATCCGGTGTGTATTGTTTTTCTCTCATTACTTAATTCCCTCAAAAGTAATACTGCCTTCAAAATACTCGGCAAACATTTTATCCCAAAATGTTTTGGTTTTTTCCCCTAGTTTTGGGTAATTTACGGTAACAATCAGTATATCTTTGTTCCTGTCAGGCACGGCAGTCCCTTCTAATACCCGAATTTGTTTATAACTTTTTAGAAGATTGACATTTGAAAGATCCCATAGCACATAGCTTCCCTCTTGCGAGCCTCGTCCTTGTATTGCAATTTTAGGGGTTTCGCTATAAGGGGATAAATCCGAATCGTAAATTGAAGATACCAATTTTAGGCTTTCTATTTGTAATTTAAGTTGAATATCTTTCACGGCATTGTCATTTTCTAAAAATGCCGGCGACTGTGTTTCCAGTAAACGCCAACTTCCGCGGGTATTCACCTGAATGCCCCACGCTAAGTTATAATAACCTTGCATTTCTTTATCAAAGAGCTTTTTCATTTCTATATAATCTTTATTGCTATAGTTACCTAAAGATTTTGCAGCTAACAACTCATCATCTAATTCTGGACGCTTTTGATCATTCCAATACTTCGGAGAATTCCCCCAAAATCCGGTTCTCACCCAAGCCTCATAAGGATTATCGGCAAAAAGTTTTACAACCAAGCTAATTAATGCCAACGCAAAACCGATAACGCCTAACCCCGGAATCAACCCGGCGATAAATGAAAAGGATGACAGCAGCCCGCAAACTTCAGCCGCAATTAAAATAATACCGGCCGCTTTTTGCGCTTTATCACCGCTAGCGGCACCTCGTTTTACGTCCCCATAAGCGATAACAATCGAGGCGACATTAGCAACCCTCCCTGCCATTTCAAAGGAAAACACTTTTTTCATAATCCCCATGCCAGCGGCATTTTTCGGCACCGGCAGGCTTAGCCCTTTAGTTGATTTTTCAAACAGCTTTTTCAAGCCTTCTTTGGCAATATTATTTTCTTTGCGCTGAAGTGCTGCAACCAAGGCGGAAAAATCGGCAATGAGTTGTGTGCCTGCATGCTCGGTCACATCCTTTTCACTTTGATCTTCAAACCATTTATTTAAGTTTGAAAACAGCGAAACCGAGGCTAAAAATAAACCGATACGCTGCGTTTTCTCATTGATTAATTTACTTGTCTTTGATTGGTCGGTGACTTCAACTTTAAACCAGGTCGCTAAGGTTTCTTTTTTCTCCAACTGCAATACATATCTTGGCGTATCAATATTTTTGATACTCGGTTTGCCTTGAAGAAAACCTTTTAGCTGTGTACGAATAATCGATGTGGCATCTTTCATTTTTGCAGGAGGCATACTCTTCAAACGTAGTCCAAAGACCTGCATATAATGATTGTACATTAACGAGTTTGTGGCTGTTTTTTGCCAGAGATGAAGTTGCGCGGCTGAAATTTCACCAATCAAAATATCAAATCTTAACTTATTAAATTCAATATATTCTGAACTTGCGCTAGTCAATGAATTTGATTTATCCGCGGCGGTTAATATATTTGCCAGTATATCTCCCCAACTCGTTGGAGTTTGTGTTAGGTCCTTTGGCAACGAGGTAGTGTCTTTGAGTTTGACCGCTTGCAGTTCCAGCAACTTAGCCTGCTCGGGCATTCCTTTGGGTTTGCTACCGATATTCGCCATCCCGGAAATATAAACACTCATGGCATAATTAATGACGCTGTTTAATTTGCCTTTTTGGGAAAAATAATTGCCCATGAGTTTATTTAGCACTAGAAGCTGTTCAAAGACCGTGTAATTACCCGTTTGCCTTAATAATTTACATTGTACGAAGGCAAGATTTTTCATTCCCTGTTCATATTTAGTTGGGCGGTATTTCAGATACTCTGCCATTTTTGCCTGCATATCGGAATTTATCGGATAGCTATTTAACGTTCTGTTTTTACGTAACAATCCCTCCATTGATTTTACCGCTCTTGCTGTCGTCATCGGGTACAATTCTTTAGCGCGCTCATTAGCATCGTTTGCCAATACTTTCGTGTGATAAGCAGATATATCCTTTATATTGCCAATCGGATCAAACACTGCAACAACGATTGGCTCACCATTTTTACAGGCTTTAGGGGGCTTAAGTTTATGCTGTTCAGAATAGCCGACTGCAGTCGCCCGACGTTCACTTTCTAAAGTGTCTCCTTTTAATTTATCTGGATTAAAATCAGGTACTTTCTCTTTCAAAGATTCTTCTGTAAATAGAAAAGAAAAATTCGTTTCAAGGGTTTTTAACGGCAGTTTTTGCATAAATTTTTTACGTGTATCCGGGTCTGCCTCAAGTTTTTCAAATAACTCCGGCGGCCAACGGTATTCACTGTATGCAAATTCAATAACGGCTGTTTGCGGATTAACATAAGGATAAGGGAAGGATCCACGGTTTGGATCTTTTACCCACTCACTTCGAGCATGTCCATCCTGCCACTTATATTGAGTAAAGTTATACCGTCCGTTCTCTTGTTCTTTATTTAATTCCGGCGCATTACTGTCGTCGGATGCTACCGTATATTTGAAAATTAACCACTTGCCTTTATTATCTGTTGTTTTTCCAACGTGTTTTTGTGAATAAATATAAAAATAACCTTGGCGTAAACGTCGCAACTCATAGTTTTTATCATTCAGCCCTGTTGGCATAGGCGGGACTTCTCCGGATTTTGCCGCTTTATCTAATGCCTCCCCAGTCAAACTAAAACGTACCGGATAAATCGCACGCTCATCAGGTTTACATTGAGCTGGTTGACCGAGAACGGCATCTTGACGAGATGTTGAAGTTTTATTTGGTGTCGTCATATTTTTATCCTTTTCTCTCTGTTTTGGCTTGTTCATAAACAGTATTGGCGACAATAATAGGGAAATTATCACCAAATTCATCCTCTGCCTGTTTAATAAGTTGAGTTAATTTTTCTTGATCATTTAAATGAATTTGGGCCTTCACTAAATCGATGATGGCTTCGGTGTGCCTAAAGCCGCGTTTTAGTGCGAAGTTAAAATATTTATCAATATCTGCCTCTGCAATTTTTTGTTCCGGAAATTCGGCCGGGATAATTTCTGTCTGTAGCTTTTCAAGTAATTGGCGTTTGTCGTATTCTTCTAAAAAGCGTTCCATTTCATTATCAAAAGCGACCGCACTTGGTTGTGTCTCGGGTGGTAACTCTTTCAAGTTAAAAATATAAAACCGATTTTCTATTCTTGCCGCAAAATGCTCAATGACACATTCTCCATTGCGAAACCCGAAAAATGCAGCTAAGCGCGTTGGGTCATATTCAATATGATGCAAATAAGCCACCAATACCTGTGGGTCGTAGAATCGGAAAAAGTACCATTTCTCCGTCTCTTCTTTATAGAGATGGATAAATTTACGCAAATGATAATGTACTTCCTCAAAGGAATGCTTAGTGCGAATAAAGATGGCCGGATTGATATCCCAACAACCGAACCATTCCTGTTCGGCTTGTGTAAATAAAATTTGGGTAAACCCACTGATGCCTTCATCATTGACGGTAAGCTGGGTGAGATAAGGTGCATTTGTGTCCATGCGATTTTTTAAATCGCCTTTATATAAAGAATCTGTTTGTCCTTCCCGTTCACAAAGCTGGGGCAAGATAAAAGATTTCACCCCATCGACAACCGCATAATAACGATAGCTATCGGGATTCGGGATGAAATCGGGATTTGGATAAACCAAACCTTCTTTTGGATTCTCCCGCGAATTTAGTTGCGCAAAAAACGGATGATTGACTAATGCCTCCGGCAAATAGGGCGGGTGATATGAATGCGTTTCAAATATCGACTGCAGAGGCGAAATCGTTAAACTTTCTTGCGATAAATAGGATTGGGTGCCTTGTTGAGTTTCTTGTTGTACAAGTAAAAAACGAAGCTCTTGTTCCTTTAATTGTTGTGCTGCTGACCAAACAGCGGCTTGATAGCCATGACGTTGAAACCATGTAGTGGCAGGTAAAGGGGCAAGTTGGCTACTCAGTTTACATTGATAATGTGTTTTATAGTCTTCAATTCTTTGTTGGAAAATATCGCGATTTTCGGCAAAACCAATCAGGTGGCCAAAATAAAGGGTATTAGGTTGATTAAGATAAGTGAGTTGGTAATAGCCCACCCAAAGTTGTTTTTCTGTTGTCATAGTTTATTTATGGATAAACAGTTAAATTACTATACAAATAGGACAGCAAAGTTTAACGGCTTAGCTGTCCTTTTGTCGCAAAGTGCGGTTGATTTTAACTCTGTTTTTGATTTTTCATGGCTTCACAAACTTCGCAAATCGGTTTTGCGTCATTAGCAGCAAGAGACAATACAGCTGGTGATTCTGGCGTTCCGCTAGATTGTATTAAATTACCTTTTACAGTCACTTTACCTTTTAACGTGATGCCAGAGCCATCAATAATAATCGTACCGGCTTTGCCACGAATATTTACTTGTGTAGTACCTGTTAATTTAATATTTTTACTATGCTGTTTTAATTCTTTCCCAGCTTTGAAAATCGCATTGCGACTTGTTTGATGGGAATAATCTCGGCCAATTTTAACTTCTTGATTGGCGTATACATCCATCGATAGATGATTCCCAATGTTTAATACTTCATCCTTTTCAATTTTAGTCATGCGATTGCGATTGATTTTATTAGATTGATCGCGTCCCACTGTTAAGGATTCATCTTGTCCAACTGTTTCAGTACGGTTATTGCCGATGTTAATGGTTTCGTCATGTCCAACTTGTTCGGTTCGATCATGCCCAATTTGTGTTGTTTCATCATTATTTACAACATTATTTTGGTCTTTTTCTGCATGAATAAAGATTTCTTCTCGGTCTTTTTCATCTTCAAAGCGTAATTCATTAAAGCCGTTACCTTTATGGGTTTTACTTTTTATAGTCATACGCGTTTTATGTTCAGGCAGAGCATAAGGTGGTTCAGTTGTACTGTGATAAGTACGTCCCATGATGATTGGTTGGTCAGGATCTCCTTCTAAGAAATCAACCATTACTTCATGGCCAATACGAGGGATGGCAATATGCCCAAATTGCGACCCCGCCCAACCTTGGCTGACACGAATCCAGCAAGAGCTATGCTCATTATTTTGTCCTTCACGATCCCAAGGGAATTGAACTTTGACACGTCCCCATTCATCACAATAGATTTCTTCATCAGCAGGACCAACTACATGGGCCATTTGAGAGCCATCAACAACTGGTCTTGGTTGCGGCTCTGGTCTCCATTGTGTAGTATTTGGAATGAGTTTAATACGGTTCTCATAGCGGTTGCCCTCTTCACCCGCTTCTTCTTCCAATACACCAGGTTGCCAACCATAATGTTCAACACCTACAATTAACCAATCACGATTAAAAGCTTCTCGTTGATGTCCTTCTAAGCCAAATACATAGCCTGGTTGTACGCGTAAATCATCACTTTGCGCAAGAGCTAATTCAGCTTCTCTGCGTTCGTATTCTAAACGATATTGAGTAAAAGGCTCGCCTTGAGCATCACGTTTATAGCGGCCTGGATAGTCATACCGCTCATAAATGCTGCCATGGCCTTCGTTATTACCTTGACCTGAATATTGGTGTTCTTGATTATAACGAGGATTTGTAAAAGTATAATCACGCAAAGTTTGAAGGGTAGTCCCCAGTTTTTCTTCGTAGGACCAATGCCACACCGCTGCCTCTGGACGTTGTCCCGCCGGCATTGCGTTATAAACTAAATTTCCTTTTTTCTCTGAAAGTGTTGTCGAATTAGAGAAATGGAGGATGTGGCTATCATTGGTATGTTCAAAATAATAGTAAGAACCTTCTTCGGCAGCTAAACGTTGAATGAAATTTAAATCAGTCTCGCGATATTGCACGCAGTATTCTCGAGTCCAATATGGCGTTTGTAAATGGAATTGGCTCTGAGATACTTGATTTTTACTTAGTAGTGTTTCGATAATTTTTTGAGAGTCTTGTTGTTGGAATATTCGTAAATCAGTTTGTAACCCAGCACGACATAAAGAGGGTTCAATCACCATATGATAACGAGTGCGAGTAAAACCAGTTTCTCCCTGATTTAAGGCTGTGATGATACCGTTGACACTACGTATTGTCTCATTCCCTTGCCAAAAAGTTAGCGTAGCAGGGTGATCTATTAGAGAATGAAAATTCGGTTCTGAACCAAAGCTTGCAAGATCGAGTTCAAGTCGAAATAATGCAGATAGGTGTTCTTTTAAAACAAAACGTACTACTTCGAATTGAGTTGTGCCATTAACGGTAAGACTGTAACGATAATCAGATTGAACGGCCATTTGGGATTCCTATAAAATATATTGGCAGTAATAATAGCGTTATATAAATACTAAATAAATTATGCTTTAGCTTTCATCATAGACTGTGAAGCAATTAATTCAGCACCGCAGGCCGTTTTCATTCCTTCAAGGGCAATACCTCGTCCATTAGCTTGCATGATAGATGAACCTTCAATAATCGGGAAGTTACCTTTGCATTTTGGACATGAGACCAAATCACCTTGTCGGGCAACATTTTTGCCTCCGGCAGTCATGGTTTGTGAGCCTTGAAGTACGGTACCCCCATGGGTAGTTTTATCTCCAATAACGATTACGCTACGAGCAGACATACATCTCCTTAATCTATGAAGTGTTTAATTTCGATATTCTAAACTAAAATGATTGGATTTTCTTGTAAAATTGATTGTTTATGTATGTATTTTTTAAAGAAAATACATATATTCTAAATCTAGTGTAGTATAGGTGTTGTTTAAATTTATCATACAATAATATTATCTTAAAAAAATTATTCTATATCGTTGACTTTATCATTGATTTAGTAATGGTGATTTTTTATAATCTAGCTATTTTTTAGCTCATTATCTAAAAATAGAAATAGGTTTAAATTTCACAGAGGATTTTATATGTCTAAAACAGGTTCAGTCGCACCAAAAGAGCGAATTAATATTAAATACACTCCGGCTACAGAAGGTCAAACTGATGAAGTTGAATTACCGTTAAAACTTCTTGTTACTGGTGATTTTAAAGGTGCGGCAGAAGACTTAAGCCTTGAAGAAAGAGAGACGGTTTCTATCGATAAGCACAATTTTGATGCTGTAATGAAACAATCTAATTTGACGATTGATGTAGCGGTACCAAATCGCTTAGAAGAAAATGCTGAAAATCAAGATCTTGGCGTTAGCCTAAAAATTGAGAGTATGGCAGATTTTTCTCCTGATAATATTGCTAAGCAAGTGCCACAATTAAACAAATTATTAGAGTTGCGAGAAGCCCTTCTTGCATTAAAAGGGCCAATGGGGAACATCCCTGCATTTAGAAATAAATTGCAAGAGTTAATTGCGGATCCAAATGCAAGAGAAGCATTGGAAAAAGAATTGGCTATCATTTTAGAAAAAGAATAAGGGTAGTAGAGTATGGTTACTAAGAATCAAACGGCAAAAGCTGAAAAGAATTCGCAAACAACAAGCTTGCTTGATCAGGTGATGGAACAGACACGTTTCAAGCCTGAAAATGAAGATTACAGTATTGCGCAACGAGGTATTGCAGAATTTATTTCTGAAATGTTGAAGTCTGATAGTGCAGATGCAGTTGTAAATAAGACACTTATTGATGAAATGATTGTTCGTCTTGATGAAAAGATTAGTCATCAAGTAGATGAAATTTTACATAATGATAAATTTCAAGAAATGGAGTCTGCTTGGCGCGGTTTAAAACTGCTTATTGATCGCACAGATTTCCGTGAAAACATTAAAATAGAAGTATTAAATGTAAGCAAAGAAGAATTGCTTGATGATTTTGAGTATGCCACTGATATCACTCAGAGCGGTTTATATAAACATGTTTATTCAGCAAACTATGGTCAATTTGGTGGAGAGCCAGTTGCCGCAATTGTTGGTAACTATACGTTTACGCCATCTGCACCTGATATTAAATTATTACAATATATTTCATCTGTTGGTGCGATGTCCCATGCCCCATTTATTTCAGCTGCAGGCCCGGAGTTCTTTGGTCTAGATAGCTATGCGTCTTTATCTGAAATTAAAGAAGTAAAAGATATTTTTGAGGGACCTCGCTATGCCAAATGGAGAGCTTTAAGAGAGTCAGAAGATTCAAAATATTTAGCATTAACAATGCCACGTTTCTTGTCTCGTTTGCCTTACGATTCAATTGAAAATCCCGTTAAAACTTTCAATTACAATGAAGGAATTGATGGCAACCATAATAATTACTTATGGAGTAATGTTGCATTTTTGATGGCATCTAAAGTAACGGATAGTTTCGCTAAATATCGTTGGTGTCCGAATATTATTGGTCCACAAAGTGGTGGAACGGTTGAAGACTTACCTGTTCATTTGTTTGAATCATTTGGTCAGTTACAAGCGAAGATTCCAACAGAAGTATTAATTACCGATCGTAAAGAATTTGAATTAGCTGATGAAGGTTTTATTCCTTTAACTATGCGTAAAGGAAGCGATAATGCAGCATTCTTCTCCGCGAACTCTGTCCAAAAACCTAAAAAATTCCCAAATACGGAAGAAGGAAAAGCAGCAGAAACAAATTATAAATTAGGTACACAATTACCATATATGTTCATTGTGAACCGTTTAGCTCATTACTTAAAAGTATTACAACGTGAACAAATTGGCTCGTGGAAAGAACGTCAAGATCTTGAACGTGAGTTAAATGTTTGGTTGAAACAGTATGTTTCAGATCAAGAGAACCCGCCAGCAGAAGTTCGTAGCCGTCGTCCATTACGTTCTGCAAAAGTTGAAGTATCAAGTGTTGCGGGAGAACCAGGTTGGTATAAAGTTTCTTTATCAGTTCGACCGCACTTTAAATATATGGGGGCAAGTTTCGATCTTTCCCTTGTAGGTCGATTAGATATTGATAATAAATAAGTAGTTGTTTTATGGGATTTTGGAACAGGATTAAAACTGCACCACAGAATACGGATGTCATTAAAAAGAAGACTGAAGCAGAAATTGTGAGTGATTTAATTCGTTCGATAAAAAGAAACATAGAATTAGTACTTAATTCAAAAGAAGGGTGTACGTTATGTGCACCTGATTTTGGTTTAAAGGATTTTAATGATGCAACAGCAACGACAAGAAGCCTAAGTCAAACAATTATTGCAGATATT
>ENA-OWLQ01000008-OWLQ01000008.1-human-metagenome-genome-assembly--contig:-NODE-8-length-21262-cov-6.346584_pt1 | contig 21262 bp, 26 predicted proteins | sample MGYA00245354_ERZ651114 | MGnify/ENA primary metagenome ERZ651114 (study PRJEB26857, sample SAMN00035160) | human metagenome | isolation source: G_DNA_Saliva | study: EMG produced TPA metagenomics assembly of... | reverse complement strand
TTTCATGTTCTTACCTCATGTTTCTTAGATTTTCTTTTAGGAGGGATTGGTAATGCCGTGAGACATGAACCTCCTTATGAGTCTGATAAAAGGAAATAGTGCCCGTTCCTGAAAAGGACTTGTCCACTGAGTAAATCTGACGGATGTTTGCGATAGTTGACTTGGACACTCGGCTAAAATAGCGGGGCAAGATGGTCTCCAACTCATAGAGCTTGAGGCGAACCTCATAGGCTTCTTTTTGGGTATGGGCGTAGATCTTGCTACCATCCGTTTCAAAGAAGAGAATCTCTGACAGGTCTAGGTAATATTCGCCTGTCCCCTTGTAAAAAGTCAACCTCGGAGCCTTTGACTCTTGCAAGATCCGTTGCAAATCTGCAATTTCATCTGTCAAAGCAGGGGTCTTGATGAGAATTTCAGTTTCTTCTAAATTGTCGTCAATCTCAATTCGTAACTTCATCACATCTCCTTTCTGACTCTACTATATCAAAGCTAAGTTAGGAATACAAGGGCAAAAAAGCAAGTGGTCAATTTGAAGCAGTAAGTGGTTGTAGGACTAGCTTAACTTACATGTCAAAATAGGAAGAAAAGGAGCCCCCACATGAGACCACAAGCATAGCCAACCAAGACATCCTTGGGATAATGAACACCACCTAGTACTCGAACCAAGGCTAAGACTCCTGAGCAAATAAGCAAGATCGTTCCGATCAAAGTCCAAGCATGGAAACAGGCCATGGAGATGATAGTTGCCGAAAAGACATGGCGACTAGGCATCGACTGTCCCGAACTATCTTTTTCAAGCAGGGGGCAGATATCCCAAGTTTCATAAGGTCGCGGGTGGTTGATTTTCTTACGAAACAGGGACAAGATCACAAAACCTGTAGCGGGGACAAGCAAATAGACCCCGACTTGCTGACCAAGTCCTAGCTGCAGGTAAGTGGTGACTAGCAAGATCAGATAGACCAGGGGCATAGCTACTGTCATCAAACGATTGAAATTAAGCAATAGAAATAGAAGGGTGGGATGGTTGATGAGTTTGGAGCCGATATTTTGATACCATTCTTGATAATTTTTCATGTATACTTCTCATTATCATTTTATTTTTCCTCTAGGTGAGGCGCTTGTCTTCTAGTATAGTGCAGAAAAAGAAGGCCGTCAAGCCTTCTGAGGTTTATTCTTCTGCATCATCTTCTGTAAATTGACTATTATAGAGATCCGCGTAGAAGCCAGCTTGGGCCATCAGGTCATCATGATTCCCTTGCTCGATGATATTGCCATCTTTCATGACCAAGATCAAGTCTGCATTTCGAATGGTTGACAAGCGGTGGGCAATAACAAAGGAAGTTCTCCCTTCCATCAAACGGTCCATGGCTTTTTGAATCAACTCCTCTGTACGTGTGTCAACTGAGGATGTCGCCTCGTCCAGAATTAGGAGTGGCGCATCTTTCAACAAAGCACGAGCGATGGTCAAGAGCTGTTTCTGTCCAACAGACAAGGTCACACTGTCATCCAAAATAGTATCGTAGCCATCTGGCAAGGTCATGATAAAGTGGTGGATTCCCACAGCCTTGCTGGCTTCCATCATTCGTTCATCACTAATCCCTGTTTGATTATAGATGAGATTGTCTCGAATCGTTCCTTCAAAGAGCCAGGTATCCTGCAAGACCATTGAAAAGGCATCATGCACTTCTGAACGCGTCATAGCCTTGGTATCCACACCATCAATGCGAATACTTCCCTTATCAATCTCATAGAACTTCATCAAAAGATTGACAATAGTTGTCTTACCAGCTCCAGTAGGCCCGACAATGGCAACCTTTTGACCTGCATGAGCGGTCGCAGAAAAGTCATGAATAATGGTTCGCTCTGGTGTGTAACCAAAGGAAACTCGATCAAAGACCACTTGACCTTTCATGTCGCTCAATTGTCTTTCTTTATGGGATTCATCTTCCATTTCCTCTTCAGCTAGAAATTCGAAGACGCGTCCCATGGCTGCACTAGCCTGCTGAAGACTAGTAATCCCTTGGGCGATTTGTGAAAGAGGCTGAGAAAAGATACGAACGTAGGCCATAAAGGCAACGATAATCCCAATACTAATCTGCCCATTCAGAGCCAAGGCTGCACCAACGATAATCACTAGGGCATAGCTAAAGTTCCCAATAAACATCATAATCGGCATCATAATCCCTGAAATAAACTGAGATTTCCAGATACTGTCATACAGACGATGGTTTAATGTCGCAAACTCTTCTTTGGTGCTCTCGATAGCATTGTAACTGGTCACCACATTATGGCCAGAGTACATTTCCTCCACATAGCCATTGACAGCTGCCAAATCCTGTTGCTGACTCTTAAAGAAGCACTGCGATTTGCCCATAAAGACGGATACGAAGGCAAAGCCAACAAGAGTTGACACAACCGTCACCAAGGCTAAAAGCCAGTTCATCCCAAACATGGTCACCAAGACTGCCACGACCAATAAAGTGGATGAAAGAACTGTTCCCAGACTTTGATTGAGGGATTGGGCTGCAGTGTCAACGTCATTGGTTACACGAGACAAGGTATCTCCTTGAGAGTGTCCATCAAAATATCCCAATGGTAGGCTATTGATTTTCTCTGCAATAGCTCTTCTCAAACGCTCTGAAAAACGTTGAATAGCTGTTGTAAACAGAAAGGCCTGCAAATAATTTGATAGAAGTCCGATCACATAGATAACGGCTAAAAAACCACCAATAGCTGCAACCGCCGCGACATCCACACTTGTTTCCAGACCACTGGCAATAATATTAGTCATTTCCTTGATACGGGTTGGACCATATACAGTAATGATGTTGGATACGATTGTTGCTAGAAAGGCTATCAGAAGGGCAAACTGGAGACCTGCAAGATAGGGTTTGCTCTGTTTCCAGAGAGACATTTTCTTATTTTCCATGTTCCAATTCCTCCTTCGATAGTTGTGAATAGGCAATTTCTTGGTAAACTTCATTATTAGCTAGAAGTTCCTTGTGGGTGCCTTGTCCCACGACTTTTCCTTGATCCAAGACCAAAATCAAATCTGCATCCATAATCGTTGAAATACGCTGTGCGACGATAAGCTTGGTCATAGACTTGGTTTTCTCTGCTAGCTCTTGGCGTAGGACACGGTCTGTCTTGTAGTCCAAGGCTGAGAAGGAGTCATCAAAGATGAGGATTTCTGGCTTCCGAGCTAAGGCACGCGCAATTGCCAGACGCTGTCTTTGACCACCTGAGAAGTTGGTTCCTCCTTGGGCCACTTCTGACGCTAAGCCCGCTTCCTTGTCTTCGATAAAGTTCTTAGACTGGGCCAATTCCAAGGCTTGCCACATAGCTTGCTCACTAAGTGGTGTTTCTTGACTTTGTCCAAAGTCTAGATTGCCCTTGACATCACCTGAAAAGAGAACCGCTTTCTGAGGAATATAACCAACCTTGTTGCGCAAATCTTCTAAGGTATAGTCTTGAACATTGACACCGTCCACCAGAATTTCTCCGTCTGACACATCATAGAAACGTGGAATCAGATTGACCAGAGTTGATTTACCAGAACCTGTTGATCCTATAAAGGCCACTGTTTGACCAGCTTCTGCTCTAAAGCTAACATGCTCAATAACCGCCTCCGAATTTGCCGCATAGCGGAAGGTCACATCCTTAAACTCGACCTGACCTTTGAGGTTTTCATCAGCCAGCTGCACTTGAGCAGGGTTTTGGATAGAAGAATGCAAATCTAAAACTTGATTAATCCGCTTAGCAGAGACCATAGTTCGGGGAAGAACGATGAAGAGTGCTCCCATGAGAAGGAAGCCCATGACAACCTGCATAGCATAAGACATGAAAACAATCATGTCACTAAAGAGAGGCAGACGCGCAATCGGAGCAGCGTCGTTAATCACATAGGCCCCAATCCAGTAAATCGCCACACTCAAACCACTTGAAATCCCCATCATTATAGGGTTCAAAATAGCCATAAGACGGTTGACAAATAAATTCAAGCGTGTCAGCTCATCATTTGCAGCTGCAAATTTTTCATCTTGGTACTTTTCAGCATTGTAGGCACGAACAACGCGAATACCTGTTAAACTCTCCCGAGTGATACTATTCAGTTTATCAGTCAGACTTTGAATCAAGGACTGTTTTGGAAAGGCTAGCGTCATCAAAACGGTCGTCATCAAAACATTGACAATCACTGCCACAAGTACAGCCCAGAGCCAGTATTCTGAATGACCTAAGATTTTCCCAATAGCCCAGATAGCCATAATCGGACCACGCGTCACCACTTGCAAGCCCATGGTAATCAACATCTGAACCTGAGTAATATCATTGGTGGTACGAGTTAAAAGACTGGGAATAGAGAATTTCTTAATCTCTGTCTGCGAGTAATCCAAAACTCGGTTAAAAATATCACTTCTCAGCCTACTAGTATAAGAAGCCGCCACTCGGGATGCAAAAAATCCAACTGCAACTGCGGACAAGAAGGCAAGAAAGGACATTCCCACCATCATACATGCTGGCTGCCATAACTCATCCAAGTTGGTTCCCTGAGTTCCTAGCAAATCAGTGATTTTAGAGATATAGGTCGGCACTTCCAACTCTAGGTAGACTGAAAAGCAGGTAAAGAGAATGGCTAGTAAAATCATCCCCCATTCTTTTCTACTAATTCGTTTGGCTAATTTCTTCATTCTCTCCTCCTATTCCCTTGATATTTGCCTGTAGTTGACCGAGAACTTTCTCAAAAATCAGTAATTCATCTTCATCAATGTCTTCCATCAACTGCTTGTCTATTCGTTCAAAAAAAGACTTAACCTGTTGCATCTGAGAACGTGCTTTGTCCGTCAAACGAACAAATTTTGCCCGCTTATCGCTAGGACTCGCCTCCAATTCCACCAAACCATTTTGCACCATACGCTTGACCAAATTACTAGCAACAGACTTGGTAATATTGAGTTCCTGCTCGATATCCTTAATCAGGACCAGTTCCTCTTTTTGTTCACAATGATCTAAAAAACGCAGAACCTGCCCTTGAGGCCCACCCATAAATTCAATACCACAACGTTTGGCTTCCTTTTGCACCATGAGGTGAATCTGATGACCAAAACGCTTAAAGACTAACATCGGTTTATCCATACTAACTCCTTTCTAACCATTGCATTTAGTTCTCCTAGGAACTAAATAAGTTTCCATGGGAACTATTTTACCACTTTGAAAAGAGATGTCAAGAAAAAAGTTTTCATGAGAACTATCTTAGTTTAAATTGACATTAGGCAATGTCTTTTATATAATAAGCACTAACTACTGTGGATAGAAATCCATTCACTCAATGAAGGGAGAAAACTTTCAAATGAAACCAGAAGAACAAAGAGTTTTAGGAATCTTAGCAACTATTTTTGGAGCCATCGCACTTTTAGGATCCTGGATTCCGTTCATTAACTATCCATCGTTGTTCATCGGCATCGTCGCATTTATCTTGGGGATTATCGGCCTTATCGTCAACCTCAAAAAACGGAAAACAATGGCTATTATCGGAACATCCCTGGCAGTTGCCTCTGTTGTACTTTTCTTTACGACTCAGGTACTATACGCTGATGTCTACAAAGAGTATGCAAGAGAGTTTAACCGTTCCTACATAGATACGAGTGCCTCAATGGAACGCGAAGAAGAAAGCGGCTCGACAGACGATACCTTCACCTGGACCCAAGAACAGTTCGACGCCTTAATCGAAGGTGACCTTGACAACAAAGGAAAAGGTGGTACCACCTACGAGGATATTATCAACAAACACGGAAAGCCAGATTCCGAGTTTGACTTCACTCTTGGGGGTTACAATACGAAAAAAATCACCTATATCTCTATTGGAGACAAGATCAAGACTGTTACCTTAACTTTTGCAAAACAGGACAATGGAGAGCTCTTGCTCGTCCAAAAACATGCAGTCGGTCTAGGTCTAGAAAAAAGCAAGCAACAAAATGATTCTGAAACCTGAGTCTAAGTTCAAATATCAAAAAAACGAACAGCTAGTAAAACTGTTCGTTTTTCTATTAGAATCCATCTACTTTTACAAATACCTTTACATTGTTTTTCTATATCTTACAATACCTTTTAAAACAGCTATATTTTGAGCTTTTAAATAAATGTTTTTACATCATTTTACAGAGATTTACGACACTTTTGCCCCTTTTTTGCCCCTTTTGAGCAAACAAAAAACCGCAAGCTATTGCCTGCGGTTGGTGTACTATATTTTTGGTTTCATACAGATTTTTAGTCAGATCTTTAAGAAAGCAATTCATTAACTCGATTTTGAACCGCTTGTGCGTCGTAACCAGCGCTCGATAAATTATCATATCTTTCTTGACCGTTACCCCACAAGCCTTGTAGCACTTCATTGGCTAACGTATCCAAATCTTTACTAGTATTTCCAGCATTTAAGAGGTCATTTACCTTGTCTTGCACGGCTTGCGCATCGTAACCAGCATTTGCTAGGTTATCAAAACGTTCTTGTCCATTGCCCCAAAGGCCTTGGATGACCTCATTCGCTACGGTATCAATGTCTGTACTAGTGTTTTTGCTGATCAAAATATCTTCTTCATCGTCATCTAGTAACACTATATTCTTGTCAAACGGATTGCTTGAGTATTGCCACCATCTGATACCGTCCATACTTGGAAAGTATTCAAAGTCAGCTGTACCATCATTTAACCCATATCCAGCAATCCATAGGCTATTTGGAAACTGTGCAAGGATTTGCTGATAGTCCACGTTCTCAAGCGTGAAAGGTTTATAACTATAATAAATAGGCTTATATCCAGCGTCAGCAATCATTTGCATAAAGCGTAAACATGCGTTAGTGTTTGCTTGTACGTCTCCGCTTGCGTGGTCTTCATAATCAAGCACAAGATACTGAACCTTTTTAGGCACGTTAGCAAGGAAATAGCGTGCCTCTCGTTCAGCTTCTTCGATGTCACCTCCAAACCATGCGAAGTGATAGAACCCGATAGGGTTTGACTGTTCCACTTGTGCAGACATGCAAGGGTTAATGTATGATGTACTTTCTGAAATTTTAATAATCGTGTTACTTGTTCCAGCTTCTTCCAAAATACCTGTAATGTCGTAGCCCTGATGGCTTGCTACGTCGATGAATAAGTCGTTTTTCTTCATTTTTAATCCTCCTAGTCTTCGCCTTCGCTTGGCTCTTGATAATCAAGAGCACGTTTGCTGTCTGTAATTCCGCTTGTTGTTGGGTCATTGACCAGACCGATTGCAGTCAAGAACACGAATACCGCATTGACAAGCAGAATCAACTTGTTGCCGATATCACCTAAATCCAGATGATATCCAAAGACTGCTGCACCAGCTTGCAAGACAAGCAAGAAGGCTGGGATTGCAGTCAGCCAAAAGTATTTGTTTTGTAATCGTAATTTCCAGTTAATCATATGTTTTTCCTTTCTAGCGCCTTACTGCGCCTAAGCTTTCAACGGTTTTAGCGTCCCATATACCCAATTGATACATAACGCGAATGATATTTCTCTGATTATTCCATTGATATTCATACATGGAGCCTCTTTCAGTCAATCTAGCTCTTGTCCAATCGTAATCATCTGCTGATTTTAGCGGATTCAGTACTTTTACTACATCGTGCCAATAATCGAAATTCGCTTTTTTCCAAATATCTATATCAATGATTGCCAGTGATGTTCTTAAAATTGCGTTCGGAAAATCCCAAAATGGAGGAAATTGACTCCAGTCTTTGTTTGTACTTTTTCCTAAAAGTGTAAGATTGCCTCCAACATCTAGACCACATCCATTATCAAACCATGCAATAGGTGGTGTACTATTTGTATTGACCGTGTATGCCATAGGCGCCCGTCTTGGTACAGGTTTCACAAGAGCCAGTTGCTCTTGCAAGACCTTGTTTTGCTTGGTCAATTCTTCAACTTGATGCTTCAAGATTTGATATTCTGTTTTCCCTTCGATATAATCTTTCGCTTCAAGCTCTGCTTTGCTAGTGTAATCCGTTTCAAATCGCTTCACATCCCGACCAACCGCCTTAGCAAATTCCTCTAAATTGCTCATGGCAATCACGCTTTCGCTGCGTTATAGGTTGCAACCAAGTCAAGATTGGCAAATTCATCAATACGACGACCAAGGTCAGCTAGTTTTTGCACGACTGCACCTTCGGTATCTCCACTCATTGCAGCAATCTTCTCAGCGATTTCTTTGAGTGTATTGAGGTTTTCAGGAACACCCTCGCCTAAAATATCGTTCTTAACTGCGGTTTTAGCTTGTTCAATCAATTGTGTGACTGTCGCATTGTCAATCTTGCCGTTAAGCAGTTGTTTCAATTCCTTGATGTCAACTCCGACTGCTTGAGCGAATGCCGTTAACTTTGTTGTGTCCATATTTTTACACCTTTCCTAAATTATAGTAAAAGAGCAAGTCAGGGATTTCCTGACTCACTATGCCAGCACCACTTACAGTTTTTTCTGCAAGCTGCTTCTTAACTTCTTCAGCAATATCCAGCTCCTTAAGAGCATGAATTTTCTCTGTGACCAGGTTCTTATCCGATTTTGTGATTTGGATTTGAGTCGAGTCGTCGCTGGGAAATACATATCCTGCAACAACTACCTCGATTCGATATGTGCCAGCAGGTAAAATTATGCCCAGATTAAAAGCAACTGCGCCATTAGTCACGACTGTCGTTTTGCGTAATTGCTCCTTGCCTCTCGTCAACGTGATAGATGCCTCTTGTCCTTCAAGCTGTGGAATCGGCTCATGATTTTCATCAAGCAAAGAAAAGGCAAATGTGGAAGCCACATCGCCTTGCTTGACTAAAAATCCACCGTCTACTTGTTCAAGATTGGTTGAATTAAGAACATAAGCCATTCTGCGCCCCTTTCTTAAGTTTTACTCTGGAACAATATTTTCAACTCTCTGACATCTTCACCTAATGATTTAACTTGCTCAGCTAGAACCAAGATAGCCTTATTCTGTTCGTCGTGGTTATCCAGACGTTTATTTGCTGATTCTTTAAATTCACGTAGGTTCTCGATGTCTTTTTCCATCGCGGTAATGCGATTCTCCTGCTTGGTAGCTCGGTCTTTCATTGAGAAATAAAGTCCGACAACAGGAATCAGAGAGAGGAAGATTTGGACAATTAAACGTTCAAATTCTGCCATAAAACACCTCTATTCTTTAGGTTCAAACTTCCATGCTGCGCCTGTCCCGTCAAGTTCAAGACGACCATTACGAGCGAAATCGCTGATTGGTTCGCCATTGTAAGTAAATTCACGGTTAAGCTGAACCAAGACGCGCTTACCTTCGCCATTCAATTCAGTATGGTTAGGGTCTTCAATCGTGATTAAGTCGTGTGCCATATAATGCTTACCAACTTCAGCAAGCGGAATGAGTTCAACCAATTCCTTGTAGTTGGTTCCATAAGCGATTGTCTTACCTGCTACGGCATTTAAAACGACCGCATGGATAATCTTTCCATAACGGTCTGTTTCAGCTTTGTTATTTTTTACCGCTTCATCTGTAGCAGTTTGTTTCGCTTTAGTTTCAGCAAGTTCATGAGTCGCTTCTTCCAATTTTGCTTGCGTCTGAACGATAGCGCTCGCTGGGTCTAGTTCTGCCTTAACCACATCAAGAACAGCTTGAATAAGCACTTCTTGACTTTCATGCGTGCGGTCACCAGACAAGCCTGCTTGCTCATAACTGTATCGTTGGCCATGTTCTTTCTTGATGGTAACAATCGTTACGTTCTCAGGTTGACGGTAGTAAGGGTTATTTGCTAGTTCGTATGTTTGTGTCATGTTCTATTCTCCTTTTTGCATTTTAGCTTTTGTTTCTTCGAAAAGTTCTCTGAGAGCCGGTTCGTATTTCAGCACCTCGTTCATTGCTTTTAATTCGCTTGTTGCAAGTTGGTAAAATGCCTCATTTTGAGCCGATTCCAACTCACTTTTAGCCAATTTAGTTGCTAGTGAGTTCATCACTAATTGATCCAGTGTTTCGTTCATGCTATTTCCTCCAATTTTTGATTTAGTTCTTGTACTGCTTTAATTAAGTAAGGCACAAATTTTGAGTAATTGATTGTTAAGTGATTATCCTCGCCCTCGTATTTCTCGACAGAACCAGGGATAATATTTAACACTTCTTGCGCGATCAGACCGATTTCTTCATGAGTCTTATCCTTAATGTAGTCAAATGCGACTAAATTTAAAGCATTTATTTTATCCAATGCCTTGACTGATGTCGGTTCAATATTATCTTTCAATTTTCTATCCGAACCGGTTGTGATTCCAGCGTGTTGTCTCCATTTCCCAGTGACGATTTGACTCCACCAGACAACTCTATTGTATCCACCATCAGGATTATCCCCTTCACCTTCCACATCATCATAGCCAATCCATATTCCTCTCGGAGCATTGATTCTAGAGTAGAAATTAACCTTTGATGTACTTGCGAAATCCACTTTCGAATAAAAATCTACATCATTCCTACAATACATCTTCCCATCTGTGTTGACATACCAGGCTTTAGGGCCAGGGGTGTCTAAGCTTTCACCCCAATTTGCCCAAAATGCGTTTCTGTTCGCACCAGCGTTCGTTCCGTTCCCCATCCCAACACTAACAGAGTTAATTCCTGTTATGAAATATCCATTTCTGTTCGCGTATTGACCAAATCTGAAACCTCCAATTTTGCCTTGAAAACCTTCTAGAAAGGTCGCAGTGACTACGACAGACCGAAGCTTGTTGATAAATGCCTCTTTCGCAGCAAGCATATCTGTGAAGATGTTACTTGCCACTAGCTTTTTAGCAAAGGCTTGGTCCATTCTCACTTTATCAGCAGTAACGGCTTCAGCACCTATAATTGTAGACGTGACCGAACCAGCTTCAAAATTGGCTGTCTTCAGCTTGTCAACCATTGCTGACTTGATAACTGCCTTATCAATCAAGGTTTCGCCAGTGATGTGAGTCAGTTTACCGTCAAATCGGTTATACCCATTAGCACCCAGATTAATTCCAGAGATGATATCCCCAGCTGAGTTAATGTTTTGAACGGACCATGAGCCGGCCAACTGTCTTTGAACGGTTTTCAGACCTTCATTCTTAGACACCTCAACCTGGAACAGCTGATTGGTCATAGCCATGCGAGCGACCTTGTTAGAGATGTCGTTCTCATTACTGCCAATAATACGCTCATAGAGTTGGCTGGTTTCTTTGACACGCTGGAAATCGACTTGGTTAGCTTTGCCAGCTATCTGAGATGTGATACTTGCAAATTGACCATCTACTGTCTGCTTGTACTGAGCTATTTTCGTAGCGATATCGTTGTTCGTCTGCGTGCTCATCGCACTAAATCGACGTTCTAGACCTCTCACATCCTCTTGATAAGATGATTTCCCAACGTAATCTCTGGATATCTGCTCACGTACTGCGCTGACTTGACGAGCACTCTCGTTTCGAGCATAACGCTGCAAGCTCTCTTGTCGCTGACCGTCCTTGCTGATGTAGGTTTCAACCGCGCCCATTTTAGTAAACAGACCATCTGCAGTGCTTTTAACCTCATTCAGCTTAGTGCCGTACTGAGTCTTGAACGACTCAATCTGGCTAAGAGCATTTTGAGAAGATGCTTGTAGATTAGTAATGTCTGCTCTTGCTCGCTCACTAATTCGTTTCGCTTCTTGAGCGAGTAAGCTGCTTGCGCCAGCGTTTCGCAAGGCCTCTTCTGCCTCTCGCCTAGCTTCTTGAATTGAAGCATTATCGAACGACTGAAACTTCTTGTCGATTTCGCTTGAGATTTGACGTTTGACTTCTTCAGCTCTTTCCTTCGCACGTTGTAGTTCATTATCAAACTCTAACTTATTAACACGAATTTTTTCATCAAATTCCTTATTTCGACGGTCTACCTCGTTTGCAATAGCTTTTTTAATTAGTGATTCACTAAAGCCACTTACTGCATCTTTGATAACTTGTTGACGAGTAAAACGGTCTTTAGCTTGTAATGTCTGGTAATCGCCCAATTCAACGGCTGAGCGGTTATCATCTAGCTTGTCGATGATTAGCTTATGGATTCTAGCTTCAAAAGCTATTCCGATTTGGTCTCTTACAATCCCGACACTATCACCAATCCAGATATCTTGCTCAATCGCATTGGCCAAATCCAAAAGATTGGCTTTGAATGTGACGATAGGAACAGATAAACGTTTCAATTCCTTGTAAGTTGCTTTTAACAGCTCGACCGGGTCTTCAATATCCTCGTTGGTATAGACACCAAAGCGGTGCTTGATAACACCATTTTGATGCAAGCCGTAGATGTTTCTAGCGGTTTCATTCGCTACATAATTCTGCCCTGCAGGTTTATCGACAGGGTCACCTTTAGCAACAGACCACGATACATCTTTAAACTGTATTCTACGACCATAACCACCCGTAGCCTCTCCGGATTCATCCGTGCTTTGTTCACCCTTGCCACGGCCGATAAGAGCCGTCACAACATCGTCAGATGATTCTTCAAAAATAACATTTAAGATGTTAGAACCGTATTCAAATTGATGTCCAGTAACACGTCCAAAACGTTGATTTAAGTCAATGTACCGTCCGATTATCTTGTTTTCGACAAAGGTATATCTGACTCTAAATTCGCAAGCGTATGATTCAATCAATTTAACAAGCGCCTGTCTGACAGAAATGTAGTAGAAAGACATATTGCCATTGATTGTCAAGCCGTCAATATCGCCTAGTTGGTAGCCAGTGCCCTTCAAAATCTCTCTTAAAACATCACTTGCAGTTCCACCTGGTCGCTTATCCTCAATGATAAATGAATGCAAGTCGCTTTCTGCTCTGTCTATCCCTTGGATAGTCAAACCGATGTCGTAAGATTTTTCTGAAATCCTGAACAAACAAAAAGCCCTGTCTCGTGATTGAAATCCGAAAAATTGGGCTTCTTTTATTATGTTAGGCTTGTAATCTACAGGGATTTCAAAGCTCGCTCTATCAAATCGATTTAATTCAATCGTATGAGTGAAATCTGCAAGGCTCGCTTCATCGATGACATCAATCAATTCTTCTGTCTGATTAAATAAATAGATCATGCGAACACCTCTTTATACTCAACGTTATTCAATAGAGCGCCTACAACTTGAAATGTATTCACACCTTTTTGAAGTTTAAAATAGCGACTATTAACCATGTCAAAGTTCATCAACTCGTTTCTATCATTCAACTTGATTTCTCTCGTCTCACAATTAACCAGTAGATTTGAACCTTGAATGTAAGTAGACTTCAATCTGATATACTTCTGAGTTTCAAGATGTAAGATACGAATTTCAGAGCCTGCTTGCGTTGTTAACCTCAAAATAGGCTCTGTTGGGAAATCTCCGTTGTACGTTACCTTATTAGTCGTTACTGTTTTAGGCTCTGTATACTTGAACGGGTCATAACAGATGAAATGCAACTTGATAACTGTATCATTAGCATCTTCCAGTTCTGGTTTCTTAACTTTTGAAAAGATAGCTTTATAATATCGCCCTGAATCATCACCAAATACTAATTTTTTAGCTTGACGGGAAAATAACAAGCGATTTAATCGTTCGTACTGTCTCCGCATGCCTAAATCAGTAAATCCTGTTAACTTGACCTGTATCTCTATCTCACGCTCTTTATAAGTCGCACCATACAGATATTGACCGTCTCGACCTTTAATAGTTGCAGTTTCATGATGAAAATCAAGGACATCACGCCCTGTGGTATTCGCCACAAAGAACGTTCCGTCCTCGTTGTTCATCTCTTGATTGAGGCTTATATCACCAAATCGAACTTCTAAGCCCGAGTTAAATGTTGGCGTTCCTCTTATCGTGTCGTTAAAAGTATACATTTAAAACACCATTAAAGGCTTTTAGCCTTTAATCTTATCCTTTCTTCTTTACTTTGGATATTCGAAATGTCAGAAACAAAGGCTCTGAAATCATTTGAACCAAGAGCGAGGTTAATAATAGCTGGTTCTTTCGTCTGGTTGACTTCATAAGTAGCTGATAATGTACCAGATACGTTATTAGAGAAATTGCCCTGCAAAGCATTTGACATTGCTGAGACTCTAGAACCTGCATCGTCGAACATCGAACGAATGCCATCTGCCATTCCGGACACATTACTCTTGACATATTCAAAGCCACCCATCAAAGCAGTATTGAAACCACTCATGATAGCTTGACCAGCTGGAATCAGCAATCTACGGTCATACGAGATAGGTCCTTTGTGTTCGGCAATCCAGCTAGCGATACCACCAACGAAATCAGTAACCGCACCCCACATTGATTTCAAACCACCAAGGAAGCCTTCCATGATAGCTTGGCCAGCACCACTCAAGTCAACGTTCCACAATCTATCAAAGAATCCTTTAACTGCATCAATTGCATTGCTAACTCCATTTTTCAATGAATCCAACACATTCATAAAACCATCTTTTAATGAATTAGCTACATTGATAACAGTGCCTTTGATATTGTTGATAGTATTTGAAATAAAATCTTTAATACCATTCCAGATCGTTGTTACAGTATTTTTAATTGTTCCCAGAACCGTACCAATAATAGTACTAATAGCATTGATTACTGTTGAGATAACAGACTTAATACCTTCCCAAACAGTCTGCGCTATACCTTTAATATTCTCCCAAGCACCGCTCCAGTCGCCTTTGATAATAGATGTAACTGTGTTGATAATACCTGCTATTACATTCAGTACCGTTGAAATGATTGTTGAAATGACTGTCCAAACAGTCTGAACGATTGTAGTAAACACAGTCCAAACCGCATTCCATACCTCTTGAACAATCTGCATCCCTGTCGTAATCACGTTTTGGATAACTTCGATAGCGCTTGTTATAAACTGCTGAATAGCGGTCCAAACCGTCTCAATGACCGATTGAAGCATATTCCATGCAGTCGTTGCAACGTCTACGATACCATTCCAGATTGTAGACATGAACTCAGAGAAACCAGACCACAAACCTTTGATTGTTTCGACAATCGGCGTCAGAAACTCTACAAAGCCATTCCAAACAGTTGTAGCCACTGAAACAATCCCGTCCCACAATGCTGAAAAGAAATTTTTTAAAGCATTCCAGACGTTCATCAAGCCTTCGACAATAGGACGAGCGCCTTCTAAGAAGCTATTCCAGACATCTGAAGCCGTTTCTTTGACGCTATTCCAAAGGCTAGAGAACCATTCAACAACACCATTCCAAGCGTTTTGAATACCTTGCCAAGCATTTGAAGCGACGTTAACAATGCCATCCCATAAGCCGATAAAGAAGTTTCTGAAGCCCTCGCTTTTATTCCAAAGAACAACGAACGCTGCACCGATTGCAACAATTGCAGCAATCACCAAACCGACAGGACCAAGGAAACCAACGATCGCAGTAACTGCTGGGCCAATCCATCCGCCTATTTTACTGAAGATATTCAGACCGCCTACTGCAACCTTAGCAAGCGTAGATGTTTCAGACATGAAATACAAGGCTGAACTAGCAACCTTAGAACCTCTGGCGATGCCAAATAAGGCTTTTCCTACATTCCCAGCGTTAACCATTCCACCAAAAACGTATTTAGTCGCACTTACTGCACCTCTAAGCCCGATTAAGGCATCCGTCGCTAATTTCGTTGTTCTTTGCGCAGTCTTAAATGCAAGAAACGCAGACGCTATCGCTCTTATCTGATCAGGGCTTAGACTTTGAACTACTTTAGCAAACGACTGGATAGCTTGAGATGCTATACTCAATCCTTTACCAATCTTTTCACCAAAAGAAGCCATGTCGCCACCGGAAAGAGCTGATGCTACTTTCTTAATAGCTTCCCAAACTTCGCTCAATGCCTTCTTGAAGTCAGCAATTGCGCTTGTATTTGAGAAACCTTGCCAAAATTCCTTGATTTTAGCAACAGATGTACTCACGAATGACGCTATTTTCTCAACAATTGCATTAAAATCAATCTTGTTTAGAACCTCTTCAAGATTCGTCGCTAACTTCTTAAAATCAATCTTATCAAGCTGATTCATAATTGCTTCAAGAGCCTTGATACCTGCTTTAGACAACGCGTCAAAAGCTGGCTTGAGTTTATTCGCTAACGTTTCTTTCAAACCGTCTAACGCTTGGTCAATCGTCTTGTAACTTGTAGCCATGCCCTGCATAGACATCCCTGCACGTTTAAACGCTTCAGCGAAATCTTCGGTTTTAATCTGTCCGTCTTGGATTTTGGTAATCAGTTCATTGAGTGACAATCCCATTTCTTTGGCTACTGCACTCATACCTGCTGGTGCCTGTTCCATCATGATACGGAAGTCTTGCCAAGTGATTTTCGGCTTAGCTAGAGCTTGTACCATTTGTTGTGACAAGGATTTCATCGCTTGCTTAGGATTTTCCGCGGATGCGGCAAGACCACCCATAGCCTCAACTAACTGGCCACTATCCTCACGACCGATTGCAGCCATCTGTGAGAATGTACTTGCCATATCTGAAGCTGAGTAGATAGTCTTGGTAGCGTAGTCCTGCATGGCCTCTTTAGCTTGGTTGATTTGGTCTTTGCCCCAACCTAGCTTACCAAGGTTTCCGTCAAACGTGTCCCATGCTTTCTTGGAACTATTCAACTCTCCGACCATTTCACCTAAAGAGCCTTTAATGCTGCCAACTGCTGAACCAATTGCTGAACTAACCAAGTTAGCACCCAACATCGATTTAAACATTGAACCACTCTTTTGTGAAATCGTATCAAATGCGGATGATGTTTTTTGAAGTCCGTTGATTGCCTTCTGTAAACCGTTCAAAGTAGAACTCATTCCTTTGTCAACCGCAGTTAGTACCGCTTCGACTGAATAAGTTTCTGCCATTATATACCTCCTTTCGTTACATATTTGCTCTCAGTAAGAGTTGTTTTTCTTTATCTGAGAGTTGATACTTATGTTTCGCAGTATCTTTCTTCTTGTAAAAATCACTGTATTTTCTATACAAAGGAGTTTTACCGTCCGATTTAGTAGCTTCTACCTGTCTAGATAACCAAGCAGAACGATGTAAGAGTTCATCTTCATCTTGCTTTCTTAGCAACACCCCAGTCATTAACAAATCATACTCATACATTGTCATGCGACCAATCTCGTTCATGTCTGTGATGTTCAGAAATCGGACACAATTTATAATGATTTCCTCAAACGTTTCAAGAGATGATTTCTCAACTATTTCTTGAGGCCTTGGTTCATCTCCAACATCAAAGACTTACCCGCATTTGACTCACTCAATTCTTGGAGCACATCATCAAACAATTTTTCTAGATCCTCATGCTCTTCAACGAATGTTTCAACATCAGCCAAAGATGGTCGTGGGCTTTCTGTGACTGTTCCGTGGTAAATAACATCAGCTAATGAAGCGATATTCTTAGCGTACAACTCAGGAATTTTAGCAGATAGAGCCATGCCGAATTTCAAGCCTTGTTGCTCGATTGGATAAGCTTTGTCAAGCGAACGAACGAATTTAACGCCAAATTTCACGTTGTAAGTTTTATCTTTGATTACTAATTGCATTGTTGTTTCTCCTTTTTTCTAAAAAATACAATAAAAAAGAGAGGCATGAACCTCTCTTAATTTCTACCCACCGATACCATGTGCTCCAGAAACTGAAGCTACAGAACTTAGTGAACTAGGTGTTGTTTTAGTGGTATCAGCAAACTCATACTGAACCACTTCAGCTTGGCTAGCGTTAAGAGTAGCATATCCCTTGACACCAGTACCATTTACTGCGATTTCAAGTTCCAACTCTATCAAATCTTCAGCATTCTTAGTTTTCTTGAATGATGTCAAGTAACCTTGATAGTACACTGATTCGTATTTGTCACCTTGTTTCTTGGCATTTTTCTCAATTTCCCAAACTTCGACAAGTTCACCCTTATCCATAGCTTTTTCAAGTTTTTCAACCAACTCATCATCTTCTGCCATGATAGTTGTAGCAGTGATAGAAACCTCAATACCACCAACAGATTGAAGAACACCGTCTTTAGTTTTAACTGAGTTAGCGTCACGGCTCTTTTCAGATGAGTGTTCAGTCTGGAATGCTAGTTTAGCACCATCTACTTTGCTTGCTTCACTTAACAAGCGGAACAATAGAATACTGTCAATCCCTTTTTTTGCAATAGGCATTTCTTGCCCTCCTTCTTTTATAAAATTGTAAATACTAAACGAACACGACCACGTTTTAACGGTTCGATTGTCGTGTTGTCGTCAAATAGCGATATTGTAGACTGCGAAATATTCAATGCTAGATGATAGCCATCTGCCTCGCTAATCTTCATCGCCTCAGCTAAGATACTCGAACACATATCTGATACTTGTTTGCGTTTTTTTCGGGTACTCCACACCGACAAAACCAACTCAACAGTACCTTTCACATCCGTCTTGTTCGGAACGAGATTTGTCGTCGTGTCCTCAAATTCAACAAACGGATAAGGTACGTTGTCGTCTGGCTTGTAATCGTATGTTTTGTAACCCAAAAAAAGACAACGTTTAAATACGCTGTCAAAAACTGCTTGTTCTCTTGATTTCATTTAACCAACCTTTCCAAATCTCTCTTAAAGAGTTTTTTCTGATCATCAAAAGCTGGCTTGATAAATGGTTGTGCGTCCATTTTGCGAGTTCCCAATTCAACGTAAGCAGCATAATCAGTCCCAGGCGCCACTCGATACTTAAATTTCTCTAGTTTGCTACTGTTTTCAGAAAGCGAACGCTTGGTGGCTCCAGTTGGTTTTATAAGCTTCTTGCCTCTATAATGACCTCTGAATTTCTCAGTGTTCTTAATTGCTTTCTCTAGCATAGCTTTGCCGTTTTCTTCGACAATATGCTCCACTTCTTCCATCTTAGCCACTCTTTGAAGTTTAGCTTGAAGTTTATCAAGGCCTTTTAATTCAAAGCGTATATTACCCAATAGAGTTGTCCTTTTCTAAGTAGAATACTTTTCCAGACTGCTTATCTGCCCTGCATTTATAGCGTTCTTTATGATAATTGAGATAAGTGAATGCGATTTTAGGTGCATTTTGGAAATAAACCACTTTTGAACCTCGTTTATATTCACCAAAGACTGCGACTTGCTTATCGATACCCAAGTCCATAACATGAACTGGAACAATCAACCCTTTATCTTCACTAGAAGTATATTCTCCTGTTTCTGGGTTATATTCTTCATGCTTCTTAGTGATAATCTCCACTCTTTCGTTATATCTCATAGCATCTTAAACCCCGCATTGAAAGTTTTTGAGCAAACCCGTTTTATCACACTATCGTATTCTTTGAAATCATCAGAGTTAAATGTCATAGACGTGCCTTCTAAGGAATGATTACTCATCCCTTCAGCACCTATCCTATTAAATCGTTTAATAATGACCTCGGTAATGATATACTCAAGGCCTTCTGGGACATCATCCACGCCTGCGTAGGCTAAAAAATTAGCAGTTGTTAACATTGCTATGGTTGTGAGTAGCTTATCTTGAAGATTATCTTCAATCCCTAGCAATATCTTTACTTGAGTGATATTTGCCATGTTATCCCTCCAATACTGCGATAAGATCCTCTTTGTTCAGCGTTGAATAACCTTCGATATTGCGTTCTTTAGCAATATCTTTTAAGTCTTTAACCGTTAAGTCGCTATAATTGATAACTTCAGTTTCAGCAGGCTTTTTAGGATGATGTCGTCGTAACATCATTCCCATCAAGCACCTCCGAATTTAACGACTTTAGAAGGGTCGTATAAGTATACACCGTAATGTTCGTCACCAGTGATAACAGTAGTTTTCTTAAGGATGTCACGGTCTGTTTCAATAGCTACATCACGCTTAAGATTGATAACAAACGCTCCGTATTTAGCAACATCGTCTGTATCTGTATCAACAGCTGAAACTTTAACAAGGAACCCTTTACCTTTATCTACTTTCTTAGAACGTACGATTTGAACACCCTTGAATTCACCGAACGTCCCAGATACAACGATAGCCGCACCGATTTCTGAACCACGAACCCACTCTTTAGCAGCATTTCCACGCAAAGCAATAGCATCTTCTGGGTTGATAAGAGCAACATAACGAGCATCTTCTTCATCTGCGAACACTGCCAAGGCTTTATCAAGTGCATCTCCAGTTATAGGCGCTTCAGCTACGAATTGAGTAGCTTTTTTAGCTTCTTCAACTAAATCGTTATCTACTTTGTTAGCAATAGCCAAGGCGATTTGATGTGTAGCTTGACCAATTGGGTCGCCGTAACCAGAAAGAACTGCTTCGTCTGTAAGTTCGATACCTTTCCCGGCTTTCTTAATGGTCATTGTAGACTTAGCAGTAGTCAATTGATCAGGCTCGATTGCTACACCTTCTTCGATATCCTTAGCATCGCCAGAGTATTCCCACTTAGGAACTGTGATGGTGTTACCTGGTTGTCCAACAAGCGCACGTTCGACGTATGCTAGCGGTGTAAATTTAATCATTTTAGGCAGTTTAGCTGATACCATATCAGCCATCACTTCAGGGTTAATCATCTGTGCAAGTTTAGTTTGTGTCATTGTCTATTATCCTTTCAATTTATGATAAAGTTCTGGGTTGTTTTGGAGCAGTTCATTTCTGCTTTGATAACCCATTCTGTTAAATTGTTCCTTGGTAATCTCACCAGCTGAAGTATCTTCCATCTTCTTCGGTGTCTTACCTTTTAGTTTCTCACCGACTTTCTTATCGGCTAAGTCATTCACCAAAGCTACAAAGCTTTCTACAGCCTCCTGCGTGCTCTCTGCGGTATCTTTAACGACAAGACCTAGGATTTTATCGTCAACTACAATACCGCCCTCAGAAAGCATTTTAGAGGCTTCTCGCTCTAGTCCGCTACGGTTGATTTTAGCTTCCAGTTCAGCAATGTATGCTTTTTGTTTCTCCTGCTCATACTCTGCTTTCTGGGCTTCGTTCATCTGACGTAGCTTTTCGGCTTCATCCATCTTGGCTTGATACTCTTTTTCAGCAGAGCGCTTGGCCTTAGCTTTTTCTTTCTGAATGATTTCATCAAGCTGAGATTGTGTGAATATTTTCTCTATAGATTCCACCTCTTGTTGAGTGCCGACTTGCTCTTCTTTTGGTTCTTCTACAGTTGTTTTTTGTTCTTCTGCCATTTTAGGCCCTCCTTTTAAGTCCGAGTGGACTGATATCCTTGGCTTTTAACGTCGTCAAAGTTCGGACAATAGAAAAACCCCC
>ENA-OWLQ01000003-OWLQ01000003.1-human-metagenome-genome-assembly--contig:-NODE-3-length-26535-cov-5.523338_pt1 | contig 26535 bp, 18 predicted proteins | sample MGYA00245354_ERZ651114 | MGnify/ENA primary metagenome ERZ651114 (study PRJEB26857, sample SAMN00035160) | human metagenome | isolation source: G_DNA_Saliva | study: EMG produced TPA metagenomics assembly of... | reverse complement strand
AGCCCGAGAAGACACAGCCACCTGTCACTCCACGTACTACGACCGTACGCGCCAGCGATGAGACGGTGCAGAAGTACTTCGCCTCGACGCTCTCTGGTCGGGAGGAAGCTTTACCTGTCTCTTCCCTCTCTCTTGAGGATATCAAGAAGGCGCGTACTCAGGTATGGCGCCTCTGGGCTGAAGCGAATAAGTCTCTGTCTGAGGATAAGCTACCAGCGCTCACTCCTCTCTCTAAGCAGAGTGTAGCTCATAGCTGGCTACTAACTCCAGAGATGTATAATGGGGAGAGCTTTAAGGCCGTGATGCCTTTCTACTACGGCTCGAAGGGAGATAAGCCAGAAGCTGGCTATCCACTCTATCTCTATCTACACGGATCGGGGGAGAAGAAGGGAGAATGGTCTACAGGTTTGGCGTTGGCTCTCTCTTTTCAGGACAGCCCCTCCGCCTACTTCATCCCACAGATACCTAATGGTGAAGGCGTAGCAGATGGTCAACTCTATCGCTGGTGGCAGAAGTCGAAGCTCGAAGCATGGGAAAAACTCCTACGCCAAGCCTTCCTTTCTGATCAGATTGATCCGAAGCGTATTTACTTCTTTGGGATATCTGAGGGGGGATATGGCTCACAGCGCTTAGCTTCATATTATCCCGATTACCTCGCTGGTGCTGGACCTATGGCTGGTGGTGAACCTCTTATCAATGCTCCGGTAGAGAACCTCCAGCACGTGGCCTTCTCACTTCGCACGGGATACAATGATACTCAGTTCCACCGCAGCGAATTGACGGGCTACACGCGTGATGCACTTCAAAGCTTAGCAGCACAATATCCTGGCTACTACAAGCACTTCATCGATATCATCCCGAAGTATGGTCACGCTATACCTTATCAGTATACGACGCCTTACCTCTCGCAGCACGTGCGCACTCCTCAGCCAAATCAAGTGAACTGGGAAGACTATCCCATCGACGGACTCTACCGTAAAGGATGCTATAATCTTGCACCACTCAAGCGCCCTAAAGATAAGGAGCGCATTTACTATCAGGAGACTATCATGGGGAATACCGTAGATCTGAAGATCAACACGGTAAAGTACGTAGAGAAGAAGGTCAGTGACTGGTACACAAGCTTCCATCTCGTCCTGCTTTATGATAAGGTCTATGAGCCAGCTAAGGGAGGAAAGCTCCGCATCTACCTCAGCCCCGAGCTTCTTGATCTTAGCAAGCCTGTCCGAGTCTTAGTCAATGGGCAGCAGGTCTATTCGGGGATGGTGAAGGCTGACTGGTCACATCTCGTGGAGAGCTGCTCACGCTTCTTCGATCCCGAGCGTCTCTTCCCTGCAGCTATCGACATAGCTTACTAAGGCGCATACCGTAGCGCGCTACGTATATATACAGTGATCCCCCTTGGCTTATCTGCGGATGGCCAAGGGGGATCAGTTTATTTCTCCAGCTCGATATAGGCGGAGAAGTGGGCTTCGCTACTTGTCAGTAGGAGCGGTATAATGCTTTGGCTCGGCTGCTGGCGTGGTCCTCGCTCAAGACGGAAGACTCCTTTGCGGCCATCTGGTACGTATTGCTCGTAGGCGAAGTGCGCGAGTACGCCCATAGTTGTTCGGAGGTTGATCTCCACACAAGGATGAAGGCGCAGGCTCTCCCCATCGCGGTAGAAGAAGAGGTCGATACCGATATAGCCTGTGTACTGAGAGTCGGAGAGTTCCTCCTCGAGCCACGTACACTGGGCATTGATGAGGGCGAGCAGAGCTTCTTCACTCATGAGCGAAGTAAGTCGCTCCCAGAGGTCTTCTGGCGATGTGAGTATGTTGCCAAGATAGGCACGTCCCGAGGGGAGTGTATCGAAGTGGGATAGGGCAAAGAAGCTTACTTCGCCACTTTCACTTCGAGTGTACTCAAGCGCCCAATTATCTACGACCTCAAGGTAGGGCTCGATACTGACGCTTCCACTTCGCGTACAGCTCCCGACAAGCGCTTCAAGGTGCTTCTCCTGCAGGGGAAGAGGAAGCGGAAATACTCCACGACCTGAGGAACTATAAGGACGCTTGATGAGGACTCGAGTAGGATCGCCCAAGGGACGGGATTTGATGCCTTCGATAGCGGCACGCAGTCGTAGCTCGGTATCTGATTTGTCTACTCCCGCTTCGATCCAACGGGGCAGGAGGTCACTGGGATAGCCGAGCTGATCCGTCAGATATGCCAGCAGATCATAGCTGGCGCGTCGGTGACTTAGCCGTAGATAGCTCGGTGTGATGGGCGGGAAGAGTAGGGTAGTGGAGTTAAAGAGTGGGCATTCTCTCAGCTCTCTCACGATATGATCATCCAGTCCCCAGAGGACGACACTCAGCTCAGCGGGGAGATCACATCCAGCGGGGAGGTCATCGCCCTCAGCATTCAGCAGGCGTGCTGGTATTCCTTCGGGCGAAGCAGGTGCATAGATGAGGTCTTCTCCAGAAGCTAAGAGGCGCAAGAGCGGTGAGAGCTCGTGGCGCATCCATCGGATTTCCTTGGAGAGTGTGTAGCGCTTCTCCCGAGAGAAGCTTAGGGCTTCTTCGTGACCAGGGTTAAAGACCCACAGACGTGGGGTAGATGCGGTAGGATAAGCGTTCATATCAGGAGCAAAGATATGCAAAGTGCTCCGTCTTCCTGCGCTTACATCCCTCAGAGGTTATAGGTGAGGGAGGAGAAGAATGTGCGACCTGGTGAGAGGCTCCCAGTGATATTGACCTGCGTCGGGTGGTAGTCGAAAAGATTATCTGCTCCGACAGTGATCGTGAGTCGATGCTTATAGCGTGCCGAGACACTCATGCGGGAGAGGAGATAGCCTTCGTGCTCGAAGTAAGAATACTTACCCGTCGTCTCGTCCAGCTCGCTGAGCGTCACGCTTCCTGCTCCACGCAGAGCGTAGGTCGCAGTGAGATCGCAGTCACTCCCCGTCTTGGTCTCGTAGGAAAGGGCCGCAGTGTAGTTGTGCGGACGAAGAGGAGCGAAGGGCTGACCATTGGCGCGGCTCTCAGCTCTGGAGAAGTCGTAGATGTAGCTGTAGTCACCATTGAACGTCAGTCCAAGAGGAAGGCGCAGGCGAAGGCTTGTCTGCAGGTTCAGCAGTCGGCTACGTTCGCTCACATTCGTATAATGATAGGTGTTCGTACTCTTGGTCATCAGCGTGCCTATCTGGTTGGAGATGACATTGTACGAAGCGATACCCGTCAGACTCAAGTGCGAGGTCTGCCACTCGGGGGAGAAACTTAGCATCCGACTTACCTCGGGACGCAGGTGATCTGAGCCCTTGATGAAGAACATACCGAAGTGATCCCAGTCCATGAACTGCTCCTTGATCGACGGTGCACGGAAGCCTTCTGCATAGGAAGTGCGGAGCCTTACGCGACCAAGCTGATAGAGTACCGAAGCGCGTGGCGAGAAGTGTGCGCCGAAGCTGGAGTGTCTATCGAGGCGAAATCCCGTGACAAACGAGAGCTTCGGCACCAGATGCCATTCGGCCTGCCCGTAGAGTGTGCCGGCTGTAGCTTGGTGCCGTGTGGCAGCTGTAGTGAATCGCTCGCTTCTCAGACGCTCGTGGTAGAGCTCGATACCTGCATTGACGAGGACGGGAGTCTTCTCTTCGGCGCCGAAGTTGTACTGCAGGCGCACGGTATTGCCCGTGAAGTGGAAGATAGGTGTTCGCTCCTTGCTTACGGAGAGGAAATTATCACGGTTGTAAAGCTCGTGATTGTAGTCGAGGCGCAAGTTGTGCAGCTCGCCAAATGCCTGATAAGCCTGCCCGCCCAGCGAATGACTGAGGTACTTATTACGTCGAAGTCCGTCGCCATCTTGGTCACGATAGCCGTAGCGAATATAGCCCGTCAGCTCGCGTCGTAAGTCTGATGTGCGGTAGCGTAGACGCTGAGAGAGATTGAGGCTCTTGCTGCCCATCACGGGAGTGGTCTCAGGTTGTGTGCCTTGTGTGGCTACGCTGTAGGCCGCTTGGTCGATGTAGCTGATGGAGGTCATCGAGCTGAAGGCGCCACGTACGATTTGTCCCGACGCGCTGTATCTTGTGACGCCCTCGCTACTGTGGTCGAAGGTCGCCGAGAGCTCCTCTTTGTGCCGAGCACGGCGCGTGATGAAGTTGATGACGCCACCTATAGCATTCGACCCGTACAGAGCCGAAGCTGCGCCACTGATCAGCTCGATACGCTCGACATTGGCCATATCGATGCGGTTAAGATCCACCACTCCGTTGCCCTCCGAGGTCAGTCGCTCGCCGTCGACAAGGAAGAGGACGTGATCTCCTGAGAAGCCTTGGACCGAGACACGATACTGAGCGCCGTGTGCCGTGACGTTGATCCCGGGCAAACTCATTTGCAGGGCGTCGGCAGCAGAGCGTGGAGCGAGGCGATCCAGCTCAGTACGTGAGATGATACGGGTGATGATGGGGAGCTTCTTCAGTGTGCGGGGCGTCTGAGTACCTGTGACGACGACGTCTTCGACCCGATGATCTTGGGCAAGGCTATCGCTCACGCTTTGGGCAAAGCCTTGAGTGAAGCTACCCGCTAACAGCGAAGGGAGGAGGAAGATATAGGTGTGCTTACGGCGCATACGTGGATCTATAACTGAATGGGCTACAAAGATAGACCGATTGCGAAGGCCTATCCATCCCCCGAAGTAGTGATATTTCCCGCCATCTATACCCGAAAGTGATTAGGAAATAAGGGGCTTCGGGAGGGCTTCTCTTTCCCTTTCGTAGCGAGGTATCTGAAGGGGCTGGCAAATGTTATATAACATTCGGTCAAATGTTATATTACTTTCGGTCAGAAGTTATATTACTTTTAGCTGAATGTTATATTACTTCTCTCCGAAAGTTCCTCTACTTCCTTTCGGAAATACCTCTACTTTTCACTGAAAATACCTCTACTTTTCAGAGGAAGTAGAGGAATATCCGAGAGGAAGTGCAATTACTTCCTGAAAGTGAGTAAATTACATCCCGTACGAAGTGCTGTGATTTCTCGTGCAAAGTGGAGGTACTTCCGAAGCCGCCTCAAGGCAATCGCACTGGGAAGCTCCTTGGCTTTGGTGCGCCTAAACCTTCACTCTCGGGTCGTTGTTTTAGAGATACATCCATCGCCCCAAGTTAGGTCCGCGCGAGGCGGGTTCATGGGGCCTTCCCAACACAAAGCAAATGAATAAGAAATCAGATATCGGCCTCATCGGCCTTGCAGTCATGGGCGAGAACCTCGCCCTCAACATGGAGCGCAATGGCTCTCAAGTCTCCGTCTATAACCGTGCAGAAGGCGCCGAAGCCACCGTCGTGGAGCGCTTCCTTCAGGGTCGTGGCGCAGGGAAGAATTTCCTTGGCTTCACCGAAATCAAGCCCTTCGTCGAGAGCATTGAGCGTCCACGTAAGATCATGATGATGATCAGAGCTGGCAAGCCCGTCGACTACGTCATCGAGTCACTCCTGCCACATCTCGAGCCAGGTGATATCGTCATCGACGGCGGAAACTCGAATTGGGAGGACTCTGAGCGTCGAGAAGCTGAGCTACGTAATCACGGGATCTACTTCGTCGGCTGTGGTATCTCGGGCGGTGAAGAGGGTGCTCTGAACGGTCCTGCCATCATGCCTGGCGGCGCTGAAGAAGCTTGGCCCAGCATTGAGCCGATCTTCTCCCGCATTGCAGCTAAGGCCGAGGACGGGACTCCTTGCTGTGCCTGGGTAGGTAAGGGTGGTGCCGGTCACTTTGTCAAGATGGTGCACAACGGTATCGAGTATGGCGACATGCAGCTCATAGCTGATGCCTACGCTTATCTCCGCCACATCGGCGGCAAGACCAACGAGGAGATGAGCGCAATCTTCGCTCGCTGGAACGAAGGGAAGCTCCGTAGCTACCTCGTAGAGATCACAGCCGAGATCCTTCGTCATCGTGATACCGAGGGCGAATACCTTATCGACAAGATCCTCGATGCTGCAGGTCAGAAGGGTACTGGCAAGTGGTCGGTCATCAACTCCCTCGAGTACGGCCAGCCTCTTGGGCTCATCGCTACGGCAGTCTATGAGAGAAGCCTCTCCTCCACAGTAGACCTGCGCCACGAAGCAGCTGCACTCTACGCCCCCTCGCAAGCAACAAGCCGCCCCGCCTTCGGTGAGGGCGACGTCGATGCTCTTGAGCAAAGCCTCTACGCATCGAAGATCGTCTCCTACGCACAAGGCTTCTCCCTCCTCTCCGAAGCATCAAAGGCACGCGGATGGGAGCTGAATCTGGCCTCTATCGCACGTATTTGGCGCAACGGATGTATCATCCGTTCGGCCTTCCTCAACGATATTGCCTCGGCATACCAAGCTGATCCCAGCCTGCAGAACCTGCTCTTAGCTCCGTACTTCCAGCAGGAGATCACGGCTGCTCGCCCTTCTTGGCGCGAGACCATCGCTAAGGCGCTGCTCTCGGACTGCCCAGTTCCTGCCTTCTCTTCAGCTTTTAGCTACTTCACATCACTGACGACGCGTCGCCTTCCTGCTTCACTTGTGCAGGCACAGAGAGACTATTTCGGTGCACACACCTTTGAGCGCACCGACCGTCCACGTGGAGAGTTCTTCCACGAAAATTGGACGGGTCACGGAAGTGATACCTCTTCGACCACGTATAATGTATAGTCCCCCCGAGAATATGCCACAGACCATGCAGCATCATCTGCCCGAGAGCCTCGTCCTTGTGATATTCGGCGGGTCAGGTGACTTGACAAAGCGCAAGCTCATCCCCTCGCTCTATCAGCTTTTCAAGCAAGATAAGCTCCCCATTCGCTTCAGTGTCCTCGGACTTGGGCGTACGGAATACTCGGATGTAGCTTATCGCGAGCACCTCGACGAAGCTCTTCAGCGCTACCTCAGCGATGGAGAATACGACGCTTCTCTTGCCGAGCAGTTCCTCTCAGGAGTGTATTACCTCCCGATGGACCCTGCTTCTGCCGAGGACTATCCTAAGCTCCGTGAGCAACTGAAGACACTTGACGAGCGAATCAATAATCCAGGGCACTACATCTATTATCTCTCTACGCCGCCTTCTCTCTATGGCGTGATCCCACAGCACTTGGCTTCTGTCGGGCTTAACGAAGAGGGCGAAGAGAATTCCAACGGTGAGCCCTCTGCGATCCGACGTATCGTCATCGAGAAGCCATTCGGCTATGATCTCCAGTCAGCAAGAGAGCTGAACGAGATCTACCGCAAGTCCTTCCACGAACATCAGCTCTATCGCATCGATCACTTCCTCGGAAAGGAGACGGTGCAGGATATCATGGCGCTGCGTTTTGCGAATGGTATCTTCGAGCCTCTCTGGAATCGCAACTATATCGAGCGTGTGGAGATCACGGCAGTAGAGAATATGGGCATCGAGAGTCGAGGTGGATTCTACGACCAGACTGGTGCTTTGCGCGACATGGTGCAGAATCATCTGGCACAGCTCGTAGCTCTTACCGCTATGGAACCACCTGTGCAGTTCAACGCTGATCTATTTCGCAACGAGGTCGTGAAGGTATATCAGTCCTTCCGCCCAATGACTCCCGAGGAGATTCGTCGCCGTGTCGTCCGCGGACAATATACAGAGAGCGAGTGGAAGGGAGAGCATCAGCGCGCCTATCGTGAGGAAGATAAGATCGCTTCTGATAGCCGAACGGAGACCTTCGTTGCCATGAAGCTCTACATCGACAATTGGCGCTGGCAGGGAGTACCTTTTTATATCCGCACAGGTAAGATGATGCCGACCAAGGTCACCGAGATCGTCATACACTTTAAGCCTACACCTCACCGCGTATTTGCTACGGCTGACGGTAGCACCGTGCCTAATCAGCTGGTGATTCGCATCCAGCCGAACGAAGGGATCTCCTTGAAGTTCGCTGCGAAAGTCCCAGGCTCTGGCTTCGAAGTCAAGAAGGTCTCCATGGACTTTACCTATGACCAGCAGATGGGTGGCTTAGCTTCGGGCGATGCTTACTCACGTTTGCTCGAGGACTGTATGCTGGGAGACCCGACTCTCTTCACACGTAGCGACGCTGTCGAGATGAGTTGGCGCTTCTTTGATCCGATCCTTGAGCTCTGGAAGGAGGAAGACTTCCCGCTTTATGGCTATCCTGCTGGCACATGGGGACCAAAGCAGAGCGACTTAATCATTGAGCGCGAGCACAGCTGGACGAATCCCTGCCGCAATCTTACTCACTCGGAGCTCTACTGCGAACTATGATCTACCATCATTATCCTTCCCCCGAGGCTGTCGCACGAGCTGTCGCTGAGACGGCCTTCGTGGAGCCTTCGCAGGCTGGCTGGGTACATATCGCGCTCTCTGGAGGCTCTACGCCCCGCTTACTCTTTGAGCTGCTCGCCGAAGAGCCTTTACGTAGCGCCGTAGATTGGTCGCGTGTCCATCTCTACTGGGTAGATGAGCGCTGCGTACCACCTACAGATCCCGATAGCAACTATGGTATGACCGAGGCAACACTCCTTCGCCATGTACCCATTCCACAGGATCAGGTACATCGTATCGCAGGAGAGAAGCTCCCGGAGCGTGAAGCAAAGGATTACTGCTGGCTTGTGGGCTCGGAGCTTCCATTTGATGGAGCTTTTCCCGTCTTTGACATTGTGCTCTTAGGCTTGGGAGAAGACGGTCATACGTCCTCTATCTTCCCGCACCAGATGGAGCTCCTCACGGAGGAAGCACCTTATGCTGTCGGGATAAGCCCAAAGGGACAGCCACGCATCGCAATGACTGGACCGACGATTCTTGCTGCAAAGCGCATCCTCTTCCATACGACTGGCGAGAAGAAAGCTCCTATCTTGCAGCATATCGTAGAGAAAGCTCCCGAGGCAGATGCTTATCCTGCTGCCTACATCTTCCATCAGCGAGCCGACGTCGAGCTCTATACCGACGTAGCTCTTCCTATCAAGCTGTAGCACTCCAGCTTTACTAAGGCTGACGAAACAAAGTAAATCGCCCCGTCTGTAGCATCATACTTGCTACGGACGGGGCGATTGCTTTGTGGCATTCTCAAGGAGCTAATCCATACGCATGCTTTCTGCTGGATGAATTCTGCTTACTAAGCTGGCAGGAACTAATACCATGAGGAGAATCACGATGAGTGTCCCGACATTGATAGCGACCCAGAGTGGGAGGTCAAAGTGGATGGGCACGGAGTCGGTGAAGTAGTTCGCTGGGTTAAGCTTGATGATCTTGAAGTGACGCTGTGCGAGACTCAGCACGAGAGCAATTGCATTCCCCCAGAAGATCCCACGTAGGATGAGACGAGCTGCTATCTGAAGGAAAGTCTGTCTGAGCTGTCTATTCGTTGCTCCAAGGGCCTTTAAGATACCGATCTGTTTACTCTTATCGAGCACGATGATGATGAGTCCAGTGATCATTGCAAAGCCCCCGACGAGGACCATCAGCGAGAGGAGTGCATAGACATTCGTGTCGAGGAAGGCAAGCCAATTGAAGAGCTCAGGCTGTAGCTCCTGACCGAGGTTGAGACCATAGTTCTCTTCACCGATAAGATCTGGACGTGCCTGGAGTGTGGAGATGAGATGCTCCAGCGTCGGATAGGCAGCATCGGGATCCTGCAGCATGATGATCAGTCGGCTGTAGGTGTTCTCATCCCAATGATTGAGACGCTGCAGCGAAGAGATTGGGCAGAGGGCGGGTGAAAGCTCTAAGCCCGTCGACTCATATATTGCCTGAAGCTCAAAGACGCGTACTCGCATCTTTTCTCCGAAGAAGTAGATACGTACGGCATCACCTACCTTATAGTTCATGCGCCGTGCCACATGTGAGGGCAGGACGATTGGTGGGCGACTGTATTCGCTCTCAGAGAAAGAGGGAAGTGTCCCCGACTTTACTTGCTCAGTGAAGTAGCGACTACGGAAGGTAGAGTCAATCCCATAAAGAAGAATGCCAGAGAAGTCTCCCTCTGTTTTTAGAAGCCCTGCCTGCTGGATGAGAGGCGAGACGGAAGAGACCCCCTTCTCTTCTCTTAGGAAGGAGAGAAGCTCTGGAGATACATAGACAGGAGTCGTGGAGGTCCTCCAGTTGCTCCCATAGCCATTGAGGCTGATATGCCCTGTCTGACTAAAGGCGAACTCATGTATCTGTCGATGGAAGCCTAAGATGATGGTGACTGATAGGAGCATCACTGAGAGGCTCAGTGCCACTCCAATCGTCGTCAAACGAAGTAGGGCAGAGACACGTCGTGTCCCTGCCTTATCACCTCGAGAGAGTCCACGAGAGAGGAAGGTAGTAGCTGAAGAGAAGAGAGCCATCTACTTGTCTGACGTCGTTGATTCGCTTTCTATCGCTCCACGCTTTTTGCGGCGGCTTTGCTTAGCCTTACGCTTTTCTTCCTGGAGGCGCATTTGCTCGATGTACTCCTCATCTTGGAGGACATAGCGCATATACAGCGAGTAGATGAACATAGTAATGGGCAGCGCAATGAGCATCCCGAAGAACCCCAGGAGGTAGCCCCAGATAGACAGGACCAAGAGAATGAGTGAGGGGCGCATACCCATCGTCTGTCCCATGATGTGCGGGACGATGATCATATCCTGGATAATCTGTACGATCATCAGGACCCCATAGGCAAGGAGCATACAGACGAAGGCATTCTCACCCGTCTGTGCAGCCATCAGCAGGCTGGCCAACCCGAGTGGGATGATACCCAGTGCCTGCATATAGGGGATGAAGTTGAGGATCCCAATAAAGATCCCCATAGCTGTGGCCAAGGGAAGGCCAATGATGTTGAACCCTATCGTGAGGAGAATACCTACGCTCATGGCGACGAGAGCCTGACCACGGAAGTAGTTATTCATGTAGCGATCCAGATCCATACTGATCGTACGGATCGTAGGGCGGAGTGTCTTAGGGAAGAGGCTGATGAAGCCACGTCCAAGATTCTCGAAGTCCAGTAGGATGAATACGAAGTAGACAAGCCCGATGAGGAAGACAAGCCCCCAAGAGAATATCGAGAGAGTGCTATTGATAATCCCACCGACCTGATCGAGGAGGAGCTTAACGTTCTCCAAGACCTTCTCAAAAGACAGTTGCTGTGGGAAGTTTCCCCAGCGGAGTCCCCCATTGAGGTAGTTGCGGATATTGCGTGGTAGGATCATCATCAGGATATCCTGTCCACTGCTATAGCCCGAGATCACTTGGAGGGTCTTCTCTATCTCAGCATTGATTGATGGTATGATAAAGATTACCGCAAGGTAAACGACTGCACCCAAGAGGAGCAATGTCAGGATGACTGACAGCCCTCTTGAGCGCAGGCGTAGTGTATACTGGAAGAATCGTACCAGCGGCATCATCACATAGGCGAAGATACCAGCCAGTAGGAAGGGCAGGATAACGCTCCAGATCGCTTGCACCGCCACATAGATCAAGAGTATAAGGACAGAGAGCACGAGCATCCGTGCTATACGGTCAAAGGTGAACTCTCTACGGAAGAAATGTGACATAGGTAGTGGGAGCGATGTGCTGGAGAGATATACTGAAAAGGGATAAGATGACTAATGCTTGATGGGAATCTTGGCTACACGAGCTTCGTGTCGACCACCCTCAAAGGGTGTATCAAGGAAAGCTGTGAGTATAGCCTTGACCTGCTCTTCGCTGACGAAGCGTGCAGGGATAGAGAGGACGTTCGCATCGTTATGCTCACGAGCGAGCTTTGCCAACTCGACATCCCAGCAGAGCGCAGCACGTACCTTGGAGTACTTATTCATGACCATTGAGATACCATTACCTGATCCACACACGGATATGCCACGGGTGAGCTCTCTGGACTCAATAGCTTGACCCATGGGATGGGCATAGTCGGGATAGTCGCAGCGCTCGGGTGAAGGACATCCAAAGTCCTTCACCTCGAGGCCACGTGCGATGAGCAATGACTTGACCAGCTCCTTGACCTCATAGCCTGCATGGTCGGAGCAGATACCTATCTTATTCATTGTCGTTGTACTATAGTCGTTGGGGGATGATTACTTGCTGAGCAGTGCCTTGACCTCCTTGTAGACATGGTCTGGAGTAAAGCCGAGCTTTTCGTCCAGCACCTTGTAGGGAGCCGAGAATCCGAAGGAGCTGAGCCCCCAGATGGCACCATTGTCACCGACGAGCCCCTGAAGGGTTACGGGGAGACCTGCGGTGAGACCGAAGCGACGAATACCTCGAGGTAGGACTTCATCCTGATACTCTTGGCTCTGGCGACGGAAGAGACCTTCACTTGGTACAGCTACGATCTGCAGACGAATACCATCCTTGCGAAGGAGGGCGGCACCCTCGACGAGCGTAGACACCTCACTACCGTTTGCGATGAGTACGACCTCAGGGTTCTCGTCACGAAGTACGATGTAGCCACCGCGTGTAGCTGCTTCGGCAGCTTCCTTACGGCTCTTTCCTTCGGGAGCAGGCAGGTCATTGATGTTCTGGCGAGAGAGGATGAGTGCTGTGGGAGTGTGTGTATTCTCCATAGCCATACGCCATGCGATGGTCGTTTCCTCGACGTCGCTGGGGCGGAGTACGCGTACGCTATCAGCGCCATGGTGGTTCTGGAGCTTCTCCATCAGGCGGATCTGTGCTTCCTGCTCTACGGGCTCGTGGGTAGGACCATCTTCACCGACGCGGAAGGCATCATGCGACCAGACGAATTTCACAGGGAGCTCCATGAGGGCTGCCATACGGATAGCGGGCTTCATGTAGTCGGAGAAGACAAAGAAGGTACCGCAGGCAGCGATGACACCACCATGAAGAGCCATACCGATACAGAGGCAAGCCATAGTGAGCTCAGCTACACCTGGCTGTAAGAAAGCCCCACCGAAGTCACCTCGTGCCAGTGCACGGGTCTTCTTGAGGAAGCCATCGGTCTTATCGGAGTTCGACAGGTCTGCTGAAGCTACGATCATATTCTCTACCTGCTCAGCCAGTGTGCTGAGGATGGTGGCAGAGGCTGCACGCGTGGCTTGATTAGGCTTCTGCTCGATGCTCTTCCAGTCTACAGCAGGGGCTTCGCCTGCAAACCAGCGATCGAGCTTGCTTGCACGATCGGGGTTTTCCTCACGCCAAGTCTTCTCTTCCTGCTTGCGAGCCTTGGCCAGCTCACGAAGCTCCTGAAGACGTGCTGCGTAGAGCTCCTGTACGTCGGGGAAGATCTGGAAAGGAGCTTCGGGATCACCACCGAGGTTCTTGATCGTGGCTTCGATAGAGGCACCTGCAGCCGAGAGGGGCTGACCGTGCGTATTCACACGATTTTCATAGTTCTCCCCATTAGGACCTACAGCACCACGACCCATAATGGTCTTGCCGATGATGAGGGTAGGCTGACCTACCGTAGCCTTAGCTTCGCGAAGAGCCTTACGGATCGCTTCGGGACAGCAACCATCGATCTCGATGACGTGCCAGCCCCAAGCCTTGTACTTAGCAGCTACATCTTCGCTGTCAACCTCCTCGACGGTGGTAGAGAGCTGGATATTATTGGCGTCATAGTACATGATGAGGTTGTCAAGCCCAAGGTGCCCAGCGATACGACCAGCCCCCTGAGAGATCTCTTCCTGTATTCCCCCGTCGGAGATATAGGCGTAGATCGTCTGACTCATGACCCAGCCAAGACGGTGGGCGAGGAACTTAGCTGCGATGGCTGCCCCTACGGCGAAGGTGTGACCTTGGCCGAGAGGGCCCGAGGTATTCTCTACACCACGCAGGACATCGACCTCAGGGTGCCCAGGCGTAGGGCTACCCCACTGGCGGAACTGCTGCAGCTCCTCCATTGAATAGCGACCGAGGAGGGCCAGCTGGGCGTAGAGCATGGGAGACATGTGCCCAGGGTCCATGAAGAAACGGTCACGGCCAGACCACGTAGGTGCATCGGGATCGAAGATGAGGAACTCCGAGAAGAGGACGTTGACGAAGTCTGCGCCGCCCATGGCTCCACCTGGGTGACCGCTCTTAGCTCGCTCGACCATGCTGGCTGCCAAGATGCGGATGTTGTCAGCAGCACGGGTCATTAGTTGGTTGTTGTTCATTGGGGATGATGTGATTTGTAGCTTACAGCTTAGTTATATGTTGTGTAGATGTATCTGCTTTTAGACAGCTCAAAGATACAACAAATTGAGGGGTAGATAGTAGTGTCAAGCGCTTAATTTTAGACTTGTACATTCTACTCATCGGGCCAGTCCCTCAGGTCTGAGTATAGACGCATTGTTAGTGCTCTGATAGTGTGGACTAAAGAGGGGATAATGTATGATCTTGCGGACCTCCCTAAAGTGACCAGTACTGATCACCGAGGGAACCAGTACTGGTGACATTATGCAACCAGTACTGGTCAAGAGTCGAAGTAGTACTGGTTGGATGAGTGACCAGTACTGGTAGTATTTTATACCCTCATTGGTGTACGCAAAAGCTTCTATAGGAGAGGACCTTATCTCTGTTGATTCAGATATATGGAATGGGAGAGGTATCCTATTAGAGATGGTGACACAAAAGTTCCCTCTCTTTCGTACAAAGTATAAAGCCCCACTTAGTACGAGACTTAGTGGGGCTACTATGTGGAAGGTGAGGCTTCACTTTAGTTGAAGAAGTTGGCAACCATTGGCTCCGTGAGGCGCGTGATGATGGGTTTGCCAGAGGGCGTGAAGTAGGGGTCACTACTCTGGAAGAGGTCACGGATCAGCTGCTCGAGCCCTTCGTCATCCTGTGGTAGGGGACGTTGGAGAGCTTCAGATTCGGCCGCAGCTTCGGCTAAGAACGTCTGCACGTAGTCAGCCCCTTCACGATGCGTATCTAAGCTATCAGCTACGATCAGACGGACGAAGCCTGTGGCATCACGTGAGATAAAGGAGGGGGCTTCTACTATGGAGAAGTGTCCATCGCCTAAGTCTCCGAAGTCAAAGCCAGCATGACGTAGTTCTTCCATCAGAGTGAGTGCCGTCGGGAGCTCCTGAGGTGCGAACTCCAACACCTCGGGGAAGAGGGGCTGCTCGACATGGTAGCTGTGCGCACGGAGGTCTGCTCGATACTGCTCGAACGTGACACGAAGTAGAGCACGTGTCAGGTCAATGAAGGCGAGTGCATCACCCAGCGTCGTGATGACATAGCGACTTTGATAGAGCAGCAGAGACGAGGGTAATGTGGGGCGCGTACGTAGTGAGCCTGCCTGTGAGAGCCGTATGCCATGGCTCTGTGGCTCCTCGGGCTCTTCCTCAAAGAGAGGTGTCTGCATCGTCGAGGGCGTCATACTGTCGAAGTGCTCTCCGAGGTCATCCCAACTAATCTCGGGTTCCTTGGGGAGTGCACTTGTACGAGTGGCACCGAGTCGTATCCCTCCAAGTCGTGTCCCGCCCGAGGGTAGGGAGGCTCCACCTTCAGCTTGAAGGACAGCTTCTGCTCCCAGTGCCGTATCAAGGTCAGGAAGCACATCCTTGCGGCCAGAGTAGGCGGGTATCTCGATAGGCGAGGCATTCTCAAAGTCAATGATAGGCGTCAGAGCGTGCGAGCTGAAGGCATCACGGATGAGGCTCTGCAGGACTTGGAAGATCGTTGACTCATCGAGGAAGCGAACATCCGTCTTCTGTGGATGGATGTTAACGTCTATATTCTCGGCTGGGATGGTGAAGTAAAGGAAGTACTGTGGCTGATTGCCTGCAGGGATGAAGTTCTCGTAAGCTAGACTGATCGCCTTATGGAAGTAAGGATGGCGGATGAAGCGATCATTGACGAAGAGATACTGCTGCGCTCCCTGCTTGAGAGAAGTCGTGGGGGTGCCGATGAAGCCACGTATTGTGCAGAAGGCACTCTCGTAGCTCACAGGAATGAGGGCACGAGAAAGCTTTGCTCCACCGATGTCGATGATGCGCTCCTTGAGAGAACTTGCTGGGAGTATCTTGTCGTACTTCCCTGCACCACGCAGCGTGAATGAGATCTGCGGATTGGCTAAGGCGACCTTAGCGAACTCGCGCCAGATCTCCATGAGCTCAGTGGACTCCTTACGAGCCTCGAGGTGCTTGCGACGCCCAGGGGTGTTGTAGAAGATATTCATTGCCTTGATGCTCGTCCCTGGGGAGCAAGCCACCGGCATCTGCGAGCGCACCTTTGCCCCTTCGATGATGAGCTCAGTACCGACCTCTTGGTCAGCCGTACGTGTGCGAAGCTCTACCTGACAGACTGCGGCAATAGCAGCGAGAGCCTCGCCACGAAATCCCATCGTAGAGAGGTGCTGTAGGTCATCAATCGTCTGAAGCTTTGAGGTGGCATGACGCTCAAAAGCCATGCGTGCATCGGTGGGTGACATCCCCTTGCCGTCATCAGTGACGGAGATGGACTGGCGCCCTGCGCCGACGACCTCAATCTGTATCTGCTTAGCTCCAGCGTCGATAGAGTTCTCGACGAGCTCCTTGACGAGATAGGCAGGTGCAGGTACGACCTCACCGGCGGCTATCTGATTCGCAATGGACTCGGGGAGTAGGCGAATGATATCGCTCATCGCAGGAAGAAGAACCAGAAGACTAAGCCCAAGACCATGAGTGCCAGCATGAGCTTGATGATACGCTGGTCTCTATCGGAAGACGTGATACCGCGCTTGTGCTGTCGGCTCAGATGGCGAGCCGAGTGAATGAAGGCCCCACGGATCTGCTCGCTACTGTCATAGTTCGAGCTACTATCAGCCCCCTCATTCTTCGTCAAGGCTTCGGGAAGCTCTGCATCGGGGTCGAGCTCACCAGCCTCGATCATCTCCTGACGGATACGTGCGACGCGCTTAGCTAGTTCTTCCTTTCGGGGATCCCAGTAGATGAGCTTGTGCTCGAATTGTCGAGGTCTTCTTTGCTTGAAAAAGGTCTGTATACCCATGAGTAGTCTAAATACGATTGAGGTGTGGAGGTAGCCCCGCTATCACTGGTGGGGCGAAGGACGCACTGGTATACCTGGCGGTACTCCTCGGGGCGAAGAGCGCGATACTGGGTCAGCAGTGAGTCGGTGCGAAGCGCTTCTTCGCGAGCTACCCGCTCGAATGGCTCATAAGCAGCCAGTGCAGCCTTGGCTCCGCTGAAGCGCTTGAGGTCAGAGAGCGGACGTGAGTGCTGCTCGCTGGGGGGGAGGGAGTCCCCGACAGTCGTGATATCCTCCTTGCGCATGGGGCGACGATCTGCAGCCCACTGGAAGAGGGGAAGTCGATTGACTTCGGGACCTGAAGCCATCTCCAGAGGGTAAGCCTTTCCCTCAACAGGGCCTCGCCAAATAGACTTCTTGACCTTACCAGAGTCCAGGAGGACGTGCATCGTGGAGCTCGTCATACGGTTCAGCCCATTGTAGTCATTGGTACCCTCCTCCTTCATGTAGTAGATCGATTCGACCTTGCCACTGACCAAGATCTCACGCACCGTACTATCCTGGACGTAGGCACGTAAGCTGTCACCACTCATCTGATTGTAGTAGTCTACACTGTCAATATGCTCGACGACCAGAGCCTTTCCGAGGACATCTACGTAGTCAAGCTTCTTGCTTCGGAAGTAGAAGTGTGTAGTATCACCAGAGAGCTGACGCTCCTCACTCCACAGAATAGGCTTTCCATAGAGTGATAGGGTAGAGTCCATAGAGATATAGCTGAGCGAGTCGGCTACAGCTTGAGCATCTCGGCGGAAGACGCGTACGTTTCGATAGCCACGTAGGTAACGCTGCATTGTGTCAGGCTTAGCCTTCCCCTCTTGGGTAGCGGCTGCACGAAGGCTATCTAGGCGGAGACGATCTGGGATGGGGAGGCTGATGAGCTCCAGTGTATCTGCCGACACATAGAGCGTATCCTTCTGCGAATACTCTTCGGCGTGGGCACGCGAGGTCGCGAAGGCATAGTTGCGCTTGTTATCGAAGTACCCGTAGTCCCCGTAGAGAATGGCCTTCTGCGCGGTATCAGAGAGCTCCATACGGCCAAAGGCTTCACCGAACTTACTTATGCCATCGTAATAGATGGAGTCTCCGATGAGAGTCTTGGCGCCCGAGGTTACTTCGGAGCGATCAAGGAGAATCCCTACATCTCGACCGACATCATAGATACCGCGCTGCGAGACGATCTGCCCAGAGTCAGACTGGATGAGTGTCTGCCCCTCATAGCTACTGATACGCGTATGCGTATTGTAGAAGAGGTGCTCCGTCGTCATCGTCGTCTTATCGTTGACGAGCTTGACATTGTAGCGGAACTCCGCATCATTCGTAGCTGGGATGAACTGCCCGTAGTCTGAGGTCAGCGTATTCTGCGCATCGGTGATCGTACCGCCCTCGAAATAGTAGGCTATATCCGCGATACGGTCATAGTCCAAGCTATCGGTATAGAGGTCTGTCGTCTTATTTGCCAGGTGCACATTATGACGAAGGCGTGCAAGCTTCGAGACACCATCGTAGTACAGATAGCGCGAATACATATGTACGGTGTCACCCTGCACCATATGCACCTCTCCAAAGGCCTCGAAGACCTGGTCGTCCTCATTGAGATAGGCGCTATCACAAGTCATAGTCGCATTGCCATGACGCAGGACGACACCTCCCTTGAGGCGCTGTACCCCTGGCTGTAGAGCCGCATCATACGTCAGCAGATCAGCATGCTCAAGGATAATCCTCGTCCCTGCCTTGGCTGCGCGAGGAGACTGCATTGTTGGTGACGTCCCTCGGTAGGAGGCACGAGAAGTTAGGTAGCTCCCACCCATCACAATGAGGGCAAGAGCTACACATAGACTTAGACGTTGATTCTTCTCCTGAGGCATTTACTTCTTGTCCTCGTGGATCCAGTCTGGATATTGGAAGTGGCAGTTGCGATAGCGCTCGTTGATCTCGATGTGGGTCTGCTTCTGACGAGCACGAATCCATTCATCGATGACTCGGGCACGCTTCTTCCCCAGTGCCATCTCCTTGATACGACGGAAGTCGCTGTTCATATTGGCGATATGCTCTGGATGAATCTCCTTGATACGAATGATCGCTACCTGCTCCAGTCCCTTATCGGTGTGCATGACGAAGGGCTTAGAGATTTCCCCTAGCTTGAGCTCATAGGCGATCTTTGCAATATCCTGTGGGAGATCCTCGTAGCGGAAGTTTGGAGATCCAGAGAACTCGCTCTCGTTAGAGGTATTGGTCATCAGACCACCATTGTTGAGCGTATTCTTATCATCCGAATAGAGCTGAGCGGCTACATCGAAGGTGATCTTCTCATCGCGGATGGCTGTAGCGATTGAGTCAATACGAGCTGTGGCTGCCTTGATGGCACTCTCCTCGACCGTTGGACGCAGGAGGATGTGGCGGAAGTTCACCAGCTCACCGCGCTTCTCGATCAGCTGAGCGATGTGATAGCCTTCGTCCGTCTTGATGATAGGGGATACACGAGTCTTATCCATTAGATTGAATACCGCCGTAGCGAAGGCTGGGTCGAGATAAGCACGTCCGACGAAGCCATATTCACCACCTCGTGAAGCCGTACGCTTGTCCTCAGAGTACAGACGTGCGATCGTAGAGAACTCACGCTTACCTGAGTTCACGTCTTCGGCATATCCACGTAGGATTCCCTTGACTCGGTCCAGCTCGGAGAGGGGGACTTGGGGCTCCAGAGCGATGATCTGCAGCTCGACAGTCTTGGGGATGAAGGGAAGGCTATCCTTAGGAAGTTGTTTGTAGAAGGTGCTGATCTCGGAAGGCGTGACCTGCACGCCCTGAGAGATCTTAGACTTCATCATCTCTACGATAGCTTCATTGCGAGCCTGTACTGTACGCTCCTCGCGGATCTGAGAAAGCTTCTTATTGAAGTACTCCTCAAGCTTTTCCTTAGAGCCCAGCTCAGAGATCACGTTCTGTACCCACATGTCGACCATACGAGTGACCTGCGTGTCGTTAGCCTGGATACTATCGATCTTCGCTTGGTTGAGGAAGAGCTTCTGTACAGCTATCTGCTCAGGGATGATGCAGTCAGGGTCTCCCTCGAATGTGAGTCCCTGACTCCGTGCAAAGAGCTTCTGATACTCAATATCCGAGAGGAGGATCGGTTCGTCACCGACCATCCATACGACCTCATCCACGATGGTCTTCTTCTGAGGTTCGTCTCGCTTGGTCTGTGCAAGACTCAGAGAGCCAAGGGCAAGGAGGCTCAGGAGGACTATGGTTGTCTTTCTTTTCATCAAGGGAAAGGATCTGTTTAATACGTAGGGGAAGGCTTAGTTGGCAAGCTCCGAGAGGAACTTGATGCGTACTAAGCGGACTTCATCTTCAGAGTAATCACTACCAAGTTCGGTGAGCGCCTCATTGATATCATCAGTTGTCGACTCCTTGAAGTATTCGTAAATATCTTCAATGCGATCTTCGTCGATGACCTCCTCTATGAAGTAGTTGATATTAATGCGGGTACCCGAGTAGACGATAGCCTCGACCTCACTAATGAGGACGTCGAAGTCAAGACCAAGAGCAATCGCGATATCGTCCAGAGCCACCTTGCGGTCGATCTGCTGGATGATATTGATCTTGAGCTTGGACTTATCGGGACGAGTACGTACACGGATGTCAGCGGGGCGCTCAATGTCATTCTCCTCGACATGGCGGCGAATAACCTCAAGGAATTTCTGACCATAGCGCGCAGCCTTGCCGGCACCGACACCAGGGATGTTCTGAAGCTCATCCATAGTGATGGGGTAGAAGGTTGCCATCGCTTCGAGTGAGGTGTCTTGGAAGATGACGTAGGGAGGGACATTATTCTGCTGCCCCATCTTCTTCCGAAGATCCTTCATTATAGCGAAGAGAACGGGGTCCGTTGACTCTCCAGAACCACCAGTCCCTCCACTAGCTGGCTGATCCTCAGTCTCCTCATCGGAGTCCGTAATCTTGAAGCTCGTTGGCTTCTTGAGGAACTTTTTCCCAGCAGGGGTAAGCTTCAGGAGTCCGTAGTTCTCTACATCCTTCTTTAGGTAGCCTGCGATGAGTGCCTGACGAATGACCGTCGTCCACGTGGATTCCTCATGATCTTGACCTGATCCGAAGCACTCGAGTTCCTCATGATGGAAGGACTCAATGTCGGAGTTGGTCTCCCCGCGGAGTACTGCGATGACATAGTCAGCATTGAACTTCTCCTTGAGGCTGCTGACGACCTCGAGAAGGTTTACAAGCAATTCTTTAGCTTCCACTTTGGTTTTAGGTACTAAACAATTATCACAGCTACCGCAGTTCTCTGCCTCATAGCGCTCGCCGAAGTAGTTGAGGAGGAAGGACCGACGACAGATGCTGGTCTCAGCATAGTCGGCAGTCTCGCGGAGAAGAGCTCGGGCGATCTCCTGATCAGCCACGGACTTACCCTTAGTGAAGCGCTCAAGCTTCTCCAGGTCATCGTGATCATAATAGGCGATACATACACCCTCACCTCCATCACGTCCGGCGCGCCCGGTCTCTTGGTAGTATCCCTCGAGACTCTTGGGCATGTCGAAGTGTATGACGTAGCGTACGTCTGGCTTATCTATCCCCATACCGAAAGCGATCGTGGCTACTATGACCTCTGCTCGCTCTTCGATAAAGGCATCTTGATTCTCTGCTCGCTCCTTGGCATCCAATCCTGCATGATAGGGAAGTGCCTTGATCCCATTGGCCTGAAGGACCTCGGTGAGATTCATCACCTGGGTGCGGCGCATGCAATAAACGATCCCGCTTTTCTTCGGATTGGACAGTATGTAGCGTACGATATCCCGCTCTGATTCCGCCGTCTTGGGGTGGATTCGGTAGAGTAGGTTAGGGCGATTGAAGGAGCTTTGGAAGACCGCTGCTGACTCCATCCCCAGGTTCTTCATGATATCATGCTGTACCTTGGGGGTAGCTGTGGCCGTGAGGGCCATGATAGGGCGTTCAGCGATCTCGGTGACGATAGCGCGTATCCGACGATATTCGGGTCGGAAGTCGTGCCCCCACTCAGATATACAGTGGGCTTCGTCTACGGCGTAGAACGAGATCGGGATCTCCTGCAGAAGCTTGATGTTCTCCTTCTTATGTAGAGACTCGGGAGCTACATAGAGTAGCTTGGTCCGGCCCTGACGTACATCCTCCTTCACTTCCTCCAGTCGAGTACGGGAGAGCGAAGAGTTGAGGAAGTGAGCGACGGTATCCTCTTCACAGAAGCCTCGCACGGCATCGACCTGATTCTTCATCAAGGCGATCAGTGGGGAGATAATCACTGCTGTCCCAGGCATGAGAAGGGCTGGGAGTTGATAACAGAGGCTCTTCCCGCCACCTGTAGGCATCAGCACAAAGGTGTCTTGACCAGCGAGAATACTCTCGATGATCTCCTGCTGATTCCCCTTAAACTGGTCGAAGCCAAAGTGCTTCTTTAGTCCTTCCTTGAGGTTGATCCCGTCCATGGCCATACGCTTCGTGATTACTCGGAGTCTACTTGAGGGTAGAGATTAAGCTGCGACTGCGATATTCTATAACACGGAATGATGTACTTCTTAGTGTGCTCTCACGCTTCGGGGGTCAGTGTACCTCCTTAGTAGGAGAGCCATCCTTGGCGAGCTGTTGCTCGACGAAGGCAGCATCGACGACGAACTCTGTCACCCCCTGTGAGGGGAGCTCATACATCGGTTCGACCATCACCTGCTCCATGATTGCACGGAGCCCGCGAGCACCGAGCTTCTGCTCCATAGTCTTTGACACAACAAGATCAAGAGCCTCGTCGGTGAAGGTAAGGCGGATCCCATCAAGCTCAAATATCTTGGTGTACTGGCGTACCAGCGCATTCTTCGGCTCAGTGAGGATCATGCGTAGCGTGTCGCGGTGCAGAGGATGCAGATAGGTGATGATGGGGAGTCGCCCGATGATCTCAGGGATGAGCCCGAAGCTCTTGAGGTCACGAGCGTCTACGTAGCGAAGAAGTTCCTCCTCTTCGCGCTTAGAGAGCTTAGCGCCGGGACTATTATATCCAACGACGCGTGTATTGAGGCGATGAGCGATCTTACGCTCTATCCCATCGAAGGCACCAGCACAGATGAAAAGAATCTGCTTGGTATCTACCTGAATCATCTTCTGATCAGGATGCTTACGACCACCTTGAGGGGGGACGTTCACGATAGATCCCTCGAGAAGCTTCAGAAGCCCCTGCTGGACTCCTTCGCCACTGACATCACGAGTGATAGAAGGGTTGTCACCCTTACGAGCGATCTTATCGATCTCATCGATGAAGACGATCCCACGCTCCGCGGCTGCGACATCATAGTCGGCGACCTGGAGAAGACGAGTAAGAAGGCTCTCAATATCCTCACCTACGTAACCAGCCTGTGTCAATACCGTAGCATCAACGATAGTGAAAGGTACGTGAAGGAGGCGAGCAATGGTCTTTGCCAAAAGTGTCTTACCCGTCCCTGTGGGGCCGAGCATAAGGATGTTGCTCTTCTCGATCTCTACGCCATCCGCCTCGGCACTTGGCTGAGCGAGGCGCTTGTAGTGGTTGTATACGGCGACCGAGAGATAGCGCTTGGCCTCATCTTGGCCGACGACATAGCCGTCAAGGAACTCTTTTATCTCACGTGGTTTGGGGAGATCCTTGAGCTCCTTTTGAGCAGCTTCTTCGGAGGCCTTTGCTTCGGCACCAGAGAGCTCTTCGAGGAGCTGGTGTCCTCGGTAGATGCACTCTGGACAGATGTGAGAGTTGATCCCCTCAAGGAGGCCTCCAGTCTCTTCTTCTGTCCTACCGCAGAAGCTGCATTGTTTCTGTTGCTTCTTTGCCATCTACTTCTCTGTACGGGTGAGAACACGGTCGACCATCCCATAAGCCTGAGCTTCAGTGGCAGTCATCCAATAGTCGCGGTCGCTATCGCGCTGTATCGTTTCGAAGGGCTGTCCCGAGTGCTCGGAGAGGATGGTGTAGAGTTCCTCCTTGACCTTGAGGATCTCGCGAGCTGCGATCTCAAGGTCGCTGGCTTGCCCTTGCATGCCTCCGAGGGGCTGATGGATCATCACACGAGAGTGGGGAAGGGCAAAGCGCTTCCCCTTGGTCCCTGCGACGAGGAGTACAGAGGCCATTGAGGCAGCCATACCTGTGCAAATCGTAGAGATGTCACAGCCGATGTACTGCATCGTGTCGTATATCCCGTAGCCTGCATATACCGAGCCTCCGGGAGAGTTGATATAGATGGATATATCCTTACCTGGCTCGCTGCTATCGAGGAAGAGGAGCTGGGCTTGTATGACATTAGCCGTATAGTCATTGATTTGCGTCCCGAGGAAGATGATGCGGTCCATCATCAGTCGAGAGAAGACATCCATCTGTGCGACGTTCATAGGGCGTTCCTCAATGATCGTCGGAGAGATGTAGCTACTCTGCACTTGCATATAGCTATCAAGTGCAAGGGAATTCATCCCTAAGTGACCTACGGCAAACTTCTTGAATTCGTTCATTTCTATTCTAGTGGTAATAGGGCCTTCTATCCATATTACGGCTCTATATAACAAAGGTATAAATAATTCTGAAATAGCCTAAGGAAATATAAAGCTCTACTTAGCGGTAGAATATGCCGATCTGGTAGCTGAAAGTGCACTCTGCTGATAGCTCCAAGAAAGTCGATACCTAATAGGAGACTGCACCTCCATATAGCGGATATCCTGATACAAGAGGGAGCGATATGCAGAGTCACCTCATCAGGACTTGTTGCAATAGTGGTTGGTGCTATGAACCACTATTGGTCGTTATGCTGACCACTATTGGTTGCTACTCCTCTCCTCAGTAAAAGACCATATATAGGGACATGAGTGCATGGGGTAGAGCTATATAGGATGGCGAAGAAAGCAATATAGCTTTGTGAAGTGACCTATATTAGGTTGTTGCTCCGCGTAGGGATAAAAAGCTGTGGACGAGTGGCAGATAAGTTTGGACTACATACGTGGCTCTAATAGCTACGTACGTAGATATTTAGATTTACGTGCCTGGTCTTTAAGACTACGTACATAGACAGAGGAAAAGCACTACGTAAAGGCGCTTTTCCCTTCACGCGAACGATGCTTTTCCCTCCGCTGGATAAAAGAGGTATACGCGCGATAAGGCGAAGGGCTTGTGTGTCTCTTCGGAGAGGCATATCGGGGAGCTGGGCACGCGGTACCTTAGCACTCTAAATAGAGTACAGGGCTCGCGGCAACAGTCTCATCCGTAGAGATCGGCGGATGAAGACCTCGCAGTGTATGCTCCGTCCTCCGCTTAGGTGTGGAGTGAGGTGTATTGGGAGGAAGAAATACCTCACCTACTTCTTAGTGTGAGTACATATAATGTACGCGCGCGAATTGGTCGGGAAATTGCCTTGTCGTCGTATGAATTTGCGTGCTTATTTGGAAGTTTGGGTGATTTTTCCCTACCTTTGCACTCGCAAAAGAAACGAACGGCCTTGCGGCGACGCGGGTAGTTTGACTTTGAGAGATCTTTGAGATAATTGATATTGACAAACAGAAGTGTAGTAACAAACGTTTAGGGAAATGAAGACCTAACCGTCAATTACGACCTTTACTTAGGTAGAGATACACTAATAAATCTGAAGCAAGAATCATTTTTAGAGCAAGACAAACAGAACAAAGTACAATAAAAATATTGACAATGAAGAGTTTGATCCTGGCTCAGGATGAACGCTAGCGATAGGCTTAACACATGCAAGTCGAGGGGCAGCATGGTCTTAGCTTGCTAAGACTGATGGCGACCGGCGCACGGGTGCGTAACGCGTATGCAACTTGCCTCACAGAGGGGGATAACCCGTCGAAAGACGGACTAATACCGCGTACACTCTATGTTGGGCATCCAATGTAGAGGAAATGAAATTCGCTGTGAGATAGGCATGCGTCCCATTAGCTAGTTGGTGAGGTAACGGCTCACCAAGGCGACGATGGGTAGGGGAACTGAGAGGTTGAACCCCCACACTGGTACTGAGACACGGACCAGACTCCTACGGGAGGCAGCAGTGAGGAATATTGGTCAATGGGCGAGAGCCTGAACCAGCCAAGTCGCGTGAAGGATGACTGTCTTATGGATTGTAAACTTCTTTTATACGGGAATAACAAGAGCCACGTGTGGCTCCCTGCATGTACCGTATGAATAAGCATCGGCTAACTCCGTGCCAGCAGCCGCGGTAATACGGAGGATGCGAGCGTTATCCGGATTTATTGGGTTTAAAGGGTGCGTAGGCGGCCTGTTAAGTCAGCGGTGAAATCTAGGAGCTTAACTCCTAAATTGCCATTGATACTGGCGGGCTTGAGTGTAGATGAGGTAGGCGGAATGCGTGGTGTAGCGGTGGAATGCATAGATATCACGCAGAACTCCGATTGCGAAGGCAGCTTACTAAGGTACAACTGACGCTGAAGCACGAAAGCGTGGGTATCAAACAGGATTAGATACCCTGGTAGTCCACGCAGTAAACGATGATAACTGGGCGTATGCGATATACAGTATGCTCCTAAGCGAAAGCGTTAAGTTATCCACCTGGGGAGTACGCCGGCAACGGTGAAACTCAAAGGAATTGACGGGGGCCCG